>ULRH01035844.1_pt1 | contig 34413 bp, 24 predicted proteins | sample 1955271 | NCBI WGS metagenome assembly ULRH01 (sample SAMEA4835677, study PRJEB28245) | human gut metagenome | biome: gut microbiome; material: fecal sample | place: Denmark | collected 2008 | reverse complement strand
CGCTTAGCCGATATGGTGAATTTTTAACGGACTATTAATTATAATAAAAGGAACTCTTTTCATCTTTAAACATTTTGTGCCTTTCAGTTCCCCAAGGCAATATCAGTTAACAAAAAAGAAGCGTGGAACTGCGTGCTATTTCCACGTTCTTGAAGGTCCTAGGAAAACCCAACGTACAATGATAATAGACAGCAGACCCACGCTATACAGCGTGGGAACCGCCAACGTCCATCCTTGTACAATCATGAAAATTTCCTAGGTTTTCAAGAACAAGAATGAAGCATGACGCTTCTCACATAATATTTTTCCCACAAAATAGTGAGCCGCAGACGCTTCTGCCTGCTCGCTGCCACAAAAGTAAGCAATAGTTACGAATAAATCAAACGAATCAAGAAATTTTGTTGGGTAAAATATTTGTCATTGAATCGGATGGTTAGATAAATGGAAATGCTTGTTCCGGACTTGATTATTTTCAAATAATCCTCCAAATACTTGACATTGCTTTCGTCTCGTATTATCTTTGTGACAGGCTTGGTTTTATGTCCTCCGATGCGGGGATATACATCCTTGCTGCCGAGGATGTACGTCCTTGCATCGGAGGATGTACATCCCCGGTACGGAGGACGTAAAACCAAGTGATAAGCAAACGGATTATTAACCTTAATCAAAACAAAACGATGAGTGCTCTTTATGATTTGTTGCCTGTGCCCTTTGCGGGCGATGCGGAAAACGCTCCGAAACTTTATCCGAAGATGGTTGCCTACCAGACCGTTACGTTTGATCAGCTTGTCGAGAAAATCGCCAGCCATTCCGGACTGACCAGAGGGAATATCCTTGCCGTGATGGAAGAGATAGAATACTGGACCACGCAACTCCTTTCGGAGGGATACCGTGTGCAGATAGGGAATATCGGCACGGCTTCGGTCTCGCTCAAGGCAGACGCGGAGGTGTACGATAAAGAGGATATACATGCTCAGTCCATCCGTTTCGATAAGGTGAGGGTGACGGTATCCAAACAGTTCTCGAAGCAATGCTGCGGGAAGGTGTTGCGTGCCCCTTCGTGGAAGAAGTTCAAGCAAAGTTCCAGCCGTTATACGGAAGAAGAGCGGTTTGCCATGCTTCAGGCGTATCTGGAAGAGCATCCGTATATCACCCGCGCCGAATACGGGGAGCTGACCGGACTGTTGAGGAACAAGGCGTGGCAGGACCTGGACAAATGGGTGAAGGCACACCTTATTGATATCAAGGGGCGTGCTCCTCACCGGGTGTATGTGAAGCGTAAGGATTAGTGCCTCTGTGTTCGATAGAAAGAATCTTGATTGTCTTTGTTTGAGGTGACTGAATAAAAAAACGGTCTAAAATTAGGATATTTAGAATGAATCTTTTATTTTTGGGGTGAAAAATAAAAACGTACATTATTAACTCAAATAAATTCATTAACATCATGGAAAACGAAGAATTAATCAAACTTTGCACAGAGAAAGCACAGAGCTGGTTGACTCCTGCTTATGATGCTGAGACACAGGCTGAAGTAAAACAGATTCTTGAAAATCCCGACAAAACCGGATTGATAGACGCTTTTTATAAAGACCTGGAATTCGGTACGGGCGGTTTGCGCGGCATCATGGGCGCAGGTTCCAACCGTATGAACATCTATACCGTGGGAGCCGCTACGCAAGGTTTGGCAAATTACCTGAACAAGAACTTCGCGGGAAGAGACACAATCTCGGTGGTAGTAGGCCACGATTGCCGTAACAATAGCCGCAAGTTTGCCGAAATATCTGCTGACATCTTCTCGGCCAACGGCATCAAGGTGTATCTGTTCGACGATATGCGTCCGACTCCTGAAGTATCGTTTGCTATCCGCCATTTGGGATGCCAGAGCGGTATCAACATTACTGCTTCGCACAACCCGCGCGAATACAACGGCTATAAGGCTTATTGGGACGACGGTGCGCAGGTACTTGCCCCGCACGATAAAGGCATCATCGACGAAGTAAACAAGGTAAAGGTGAACGACATCAAGTTCCAGGGCAACAAAGACCTGATTCAGATTATCGGCAAAGATGTAGACGATGTATACCTGGAAAAGGTGCATGGCATTTCTATCGACCCGGAAGTGATTAAACGCCAGAAAGACCTGAAGATTGTTTATACGCCGTTGCACGGTACAGGCATGATGCTGATTCCGCAATCGTTGAAGCTTTGGGGATTTGAGAACGTGCATTGCGTGCCCGAACAGATGGTGAAGAGCGGCGATTTCCCGACGGTCGTATCTCCGAACCCGGAAAATGCCGAAGCCTTGACCATGGCTATCAACCTGGCCAAGAGTATTGATGCTGACATCGTGATGGCTTCCGACCCCGATGCAGACCGTGTAGGTATGGCTTGCAAGGATGACAAGGGCGAATGGGTATTGATTAACGGTAACCAGACTTGCTTGATTTTCTTGTATTACATCATCAAGAACCGTATCGCGATGGGCAAGATGAAGGGCAACGAATTTATCGTGAAGACCATTGTAACGACTGAAGTCATCCGCAAGGTAGCCGAAAAGAACAACATCAAGATGCTGGATTGCTACACCGGATTCAAATGGATTGCCCGCGAAATACGTTTGCGCGAAGGCAAGGAGCAATACATCGGTGGTGGTGAGGAAAGCTACGGATTCCTTGCCGAGGATTTCGTGCGTGATAAAGATGCCGTATCGGCTTGTTCTTTGTTGGCTGAAATCTGCGCTTGGGCAAAAGACCAGGGCAAGACCTTGTATGATATCCTGATGGAAGTTTACGTAGAATACGGATTCTCGAAAGAAGTGACCGTAAACGTTGTAAAGCCGGGTAAGAGCGGTGCAGATGAAATCAAGGCGATGATGGATAACTTCCGTGCTTGTCCTCCGAAGGAACTGGGTGGCTCGGAAATCGTATTGATTAAGGATTACAAGACCTTGAAGGCTACGGATAACAAGGGTAATGTGACCGACCTTGATATGCCCGAAACTTCGAATGTACTTCAATACTTTACCGCAGACGGTACAAAGGTATCTGTACGTCCGTCGGGAACAGAACCGAAGATTAAATTCTACATTGAAGTGAAGGGTGAAATGGGTTGTCCGAAGTGTTATACACGTGAAACGGCCGCTGCGCTTGAAAAAGTAGAAGCTGTTAAGAAATCGCTGAATATCTGATAGACTGAAAAAGTGCTATATGCATCTGAAAACAGGCTGCTCATCTTGAGACAGCCTGTTTTTTTGATGTTATGAGAACCGGGGGTTATCTGACCAGCTTTTCAGGTGGAAGGGGAGCTTTGAAGGGACGTTTCTCCGGAGTGAAACGTGGTGCATGCTTCTTGGGTTGAGGAGCAAAAATCTTTTCTACCTGACGCATCGTAAGGATTTCCTTGAATTTCTTATAGTAGGTTTCCTTGACATCCAACCGCTTCTTCTGAAGTTCGAAACGGGCCTGCATGCGTTGGTCTATTGCTTCATCGGTCAGTTTCTCCTGACGTGGTTTTATCTTTTCTTTTGGAGCGGCAGGACGGCATTGAGCCAAGGCTTCTATGTATTCTTTATAGAGAGGAGCGAACTTTGCCGCGGTTTCGTCATCCAGCAAAAGTTGTTTTTCCATCCGTTCTACCTGTTGTTCCACACGCTGTTCGGGAGTAAGTTGTTTCCGTTGCTTTTCAGGAGTTTGTGCGGAAAGAGCGAGTACGCTCATCGCAAAAGCTAAACATACATACATTGTTTTCATCTTGTTTCAATATTAAAAGTTATACATTAAGCGCGCCTTTACTCTTCAGACATCTGTTTTGCCGAAAAGTTTAATCCGTTTGGGATATTTTAAGCAAGTGCATCCTGTGTGGGATATAAGAAGCTGTTTTGAATTTCTCCAAAAAGTTTTTCTTGGCTTGATGTATCCGTTTTCGTGTGTGCTTTGGGCGATTTTTTGGTCCTTTTCGCTCCTGTTCTTCGTCAGATAGCCCGCTATCTTCCTCATCACAGAAGCGAAAATGCCTCAAAAACTCATCCCAAATCATCGCACGATAAATTCAAAACAGCTTCTAAATTGGGGCAAAATTTAAACAGGTTTTAAAACATTTGTATTGTTCCCCGAATTGCCTTATCTTTGTTCGCATTAAAAACAAGGACGAAATGAACAGATTCACTCATTGGTTGATGGTCATCCTGTTGCTTTGCATGACAGGGACCGTTTCGGCGCAACGGAATAAAGCATACGAAGACTATATTAAGAAATACCGCAGCGTGGCTGTGGACGAAATGAAGCATTATCGCATTCCTGCAAGCATTACACTGGCTCAAGGACTGCTGGAGTCGGGGGCGGGGAGAAGCCAGCTTGCGCGCAAGTCAAACAATCATTTCGGAATCAAGTGCGGGGGAGCATGGGATGGGCCTTCCGTTCGGTATACCGACGATGCGCCTAACGAATGCTTTCGTGCTTATAAGCATGCGAAAGATTCGTATCGCGACCATTCGAAGTTTTTACGTTCGGGCGCACGTTACGCTTTTCTTTTCCGTCTGAAAATAACCGATTATAAAGGTTGGGCGAAAGGATTGAAAAAAGCGGGATATGCCACCGACCCACGCTATGCCACGCGGCTTATCGATATCATCGAGGCGTACGACTTGGATAAATACGACCGTAAAGGTGGGTTGAAATGGGCTGAAGAGTTCCCCAATCCGCATCAACCTTATTTGGCGAACGAATTGCTTTATGTCATTGCTCGTCCGGGCGATACGTTCAAGAGCATAGCCAAAGAATTCGATTTAAAAAAGAAAAACGTGCGTAAGTATAACGAGTTGCCCAAAGATTATCGTTTCAACGGAGGGGAGATTGTTTATTTGGAAGAGAAGCGGAAGAAAGCCACAAAAGACCATATTTCTTATACCGTCAAGGAAGGCGATTCGATGTACGGCATCTCGCAGATGTTTGGCGTCAAGCTGAAGAATTTGTATAAGCTGAACGGATTGGATCCCGAAACCGCTTCACTCCGTGTGGGCGATATCATCTGGTTGCGTTAAGATACAAGTAAAAAAAGGCCGCTTCTCCCGAAGCAGCCTTTTAATATCCAATTGAATTTGTTAGGGTTAGTATAAGCATTTGTAAATGCTACGCCGCAAAGATACGGCTTTTTATTGAATTAATTGATAAAAATTTTCCCAATTATTGTTGAAATCCATCATGGAATGGAACAGAAGGTTCGCTCCTTCTTCCTGCAGGACCTCATCTGCCAGCGGCCCCGTATTGACAGCTACCGTAAAGATGCCTGCCGCAACTCCAGCTCTTACACCTAAAGGAGCGTTCTCCACTACGATGGCCTCGTTGGCGCTTACGCCTGCTTTCTGGAGTCCTGTCAGGTAAGGCTCCGGATTCGGTTTCCCATGTTTTACATCAAAAGCGGTCACCATTCGTCCGGGTTTGAAAACATCCGGAAAACTTCGGTTAAGCCGGTCTATCAATGAAACTTGTCCCGAACCGGTTACCAATACCGGAGTCAGTCCTTCTTTTTTTATCTTTTGTAATAACTCATAAGCGCCAGGCATCCGTTCAGCTTTGGGCAAGGAATTGAAAATCTCCGATTTAGTCTGATAAATTGCTTCGATTTCCTCTTCGCTCGCCGTTTCTTTCCTTTGGCGGGCACTGATGATGTTGATGGTATCCGCTCCCGTGCGTCCTTCGTGCAGGTAAGCCTCTTCTGGAGTCATGTGCAGGTGGTAACGTTTCATCGCTTCGTGCCACGCTGCAGCATGGTTTTTCATGGAGTCGAACAATACGCCGTCCATGTCGAACAACACGGCTTTCAAGTGGAGCGACGCGAAGCGATGGGTTTGCAGATATGTACGGATAGCTTCTTCAAACATAGGCTTACTTCTTCAGACGGGCTTGGATAGCTTTCGATTCAGCTTCGTATCCCGGTTTGTTCAGCAAGGCGAACATGTTTTTCTTGTAAGCTTCTACACCCGGTTGGTTGAACGGGTTCACTTCCAGCAAATAGCCGCTGATACCGCAGGCTTTCTCAAAGAAATAAATCAGTTCACCCAGGTAATATTCGTTCAGTTTCGGGACGCTGACGCGCAGATTGGGTACGCCGCCATCTACATGAGCCAATTGGGTACCTAATTCAGCCATTTTGTTTACTTCATCGATGCGTTTGCCTGCCAGGAAGTTCAGGCCGTCCAAATTCTCTTCATCGGTCGGCACTTTCAGCTCATGGTTCGGAGCTTCGATGGATACTACGGTTTCGTAGATGGTGCGTTCGCCTTCCTGAATCCATTGTCCCATTGAGTGCAGGTCGGTTGAGAAGTCTACCGAGCTGGGATAAATGCCCTTGTGGTCTTTTCCTTCCGATTCGCCATACAGTTGTTTCCACCATTCCATGAAGTAATGCAGCTTAGGCTGGAAGTTGACAAGGATTTCTATTTTCTTTCCATTTTGGTACAATTCGTTGCGAGTGGCAGCATAGAGAGCCGACGGGTTTTCCATCAGGTTTTCGTTTGCGCATACGGTTTCCATTGCACGTGCGCCGTTCACCAGCTGTTCGATGTCGAAACCAGCCACGGCAATCGGAAGTAAACCTACCGGAGTCAATACCGAAAAGCGTCCGCCTACATTGTCGGGGATAATAAACGACTTGTATCCTTCTTTATCCGCCATGGTACGTGCGGCACCTTTCTTGGCATCGGTTACGGCTACGATGACTTTGCGAGCTGTTTCTTTGCCACGTTGTCTTTCGCATTGTTCTTTCAGCAGACGGAAAGCGAGAGCTGTTTCAGTGGTTGTGCCCGACTTTGATATGTTGATGATGCCGAATTCCTTATCTTTCAGGTAATCGGTCAGTTCATACAGATAGTCTTCACCGATGTTGTGTCCGGCAAAAAGAATGACAGGGTTGCCTGCTTTTTTGTCTCTCAACCATCCGAAGCTGTCTGAAAGGGCTTCGATGACAGCCCGTGCTCCGAGGTAACTTCCGCCAATGCCGGCAACAACTACCACTTCGCAATTTTCACGCAATACCTGGGCCGTAGCCTTCAAATCGTTTAAGTGTTCTTGTGTAATAGAAGAAGGCAAGTGCAACCAACCTAAGAAATCGTTTCCTAAGCCAGTGCCTTTCTCTAAGGTTTCCATACAAGCTCTTACTTTGGGTTCGTAAGCAGCCAATTTTTCTTTGGAGATGAATTCCAAAGTCTTTTCGATGTTCAATTTGATATTTTCCATAATCGTATGAGTTTATCTGAATGAATCAGTCAATAGTTTAATCTCAATCATGGGAGAAATGCGTTCATACAAGATATTGTACACTGCATCTACGATAGGCATATTCACATGCAGGTGCTTGTTCAGTTCCTTGATACACTTTGTACCATAATATCCCTCGGCTATCATTTCCATCTCGATTTGCGCGCTTTTCACCGAATATCCTTTGCCTATCATGGTGCCGAACACACGGTTGCGGCTGAAATTGGAATAAGCGGTTACTAACAGGTCGCCCAAATAGACGGAATCGTTCGTGCATCGGTCTACGGGATGCACCGTATCGAGGAAGCGGTTCATCTCTTGCAGGGCATTCGATACAAGCACCGCCTGGAAATTGTCGCCATACTTCAGTCCGCTGCAAATACCTGCCGCTATGGCGTACACATTTTTCAGCACCGAGGCGTACTCAATTCCCGCTACGTCTGTGTTGACGGACGTCTTGATGTATGTTCCTGTCAGTTGGCGGGCGAACATTTTCGCTTTTTCGATGTCCTTACATCCTACTGTAAGATAAGACAGGCGTTCCAATGCCACTTCTTCCGCGTGGCAAGGACCTGCCAACACGGCGATGTTCTCTTCGGGCACATCGTACATCTTATGGAAATAGTCGGATACAATCATGTTCTCATCGGGTACGATTCCTTTGATGGCTGTCACAATGAACTTGTCCTTCAGCTTGGTTTTCAATTTCTTCAGGTGTGCCTTCAGGTAGGGTGAAGGAGTGACGAATATCAGTGTGTCCGATTCTCTCACTACCTTATTTATATCCGATGAAAAGTTAATGCATTTGATGTTGAAGCGCACGCTGGTCAGGTAAGCCGGGTTATGCCCCAGCCGCTTGAAATCCTCAATGCGGTCATCTCGGCGCATATACCAGTTTATCGTTCCGGCTTGGGCGAGTACGATTTTCGCAATGGCTGTAGCCCAGCTTCCTCCACCCATGATTGCTATTTTCCCGGGTAATTTCATGATTAGTCTTTAAATGCTCAAAGTAAATAAAGGAGATAAAGCGTTTATCGCCGGCTTTACGGACTTTGAAGGTAAAGCTTGGAAACTTTACCTCCTGTGAGTCCCGTAATGCGGACTGATATCTTGCTTTATGGTTTTATTACTCTGTTATTTTACTTATCCATGTTGTGACTTCGTCAACACTCGGATTGGTCAGTCCTAACTTATATTTTTTGTTCACTCCGCAGATGTCCATGTGCAATTTTTGCGGATTGACTTCTTTCATGTCCGATACAAGGTTGTATCCCGCTTTCTGAATCAGGGGCACCCATTCTTCGGAAATGCCCAGCGCGACATACTTGGCTACATTATCTTTCGGTGTTACCTTTTCAGGGCGCATCTGCGGGAAGAACAATACTTCCTGAATATAGGTTTTGCCCGTCATAAGCATCACTAAACGATCGATGCCGATACCGATGCCGCTTGTGGGGGGCATGCCATATTGCAGGGCACGTAAAAAGTCCTGGTCGATAATCATCGCTTCATCATCACCTTTGTCGGCCAGACGCATCTGTTCCTTGAAGCGTTCTTCCTGGTCTATCGGGTCATTCAATTCCGAATAAGCATTAGCCAGTTCTTTTCCGTTGACCATTAATTCAAAGCGTTCGGTCAATCCGGGTTTCGAGCGGTGCATTTTTGTAAGCGGCGACATTTCCACGGGATAATCGGTAATAAAGGTAGGCTGGATGAATGTTCCTTCACAGAACTCTCCGAAAATTTCGTCAATCAGCTTGCCTTTACCCATTGTGTCATCGATTTCCATATTCAACTTCTGGCATACCTCGCGTATCTGCGCTTCGTCCATGCCGTTCAGGTCGTAACCGGTCTTTTCTTTGATGGCATCCAATATCGGTAAGCGGCGGTAGGGAGCTTTGAAGCTGATGACGGTTCCGTCTATTTCCCGTTCGGGTTTGCCGTTTACGGCGATACATACGGCTTCGAGCAGCTTTTCGGTGAACGACATCATCCAATTGTAATCCTTGTATTGTACATACAATTCCATACAGGTGAATTCGGGATTGTGATTGCGGTCCATGCCCTCGTTGCGGAAGTTCTTGCCAATTTCATATACTCCTTCAAATCCGCCTACAATGAGTCGTTTCAGGTAAAGCTCGGTAGCGATACGCATATACATATCGGTATCGAGGGCATTGAAGTGGGTAATGAATGGTTTTGCGCTCGCGCCGCCTGCGATATTCTGCAGGGTAGGAGTTTCTACTTCCGTATATCCGGCTTCGTCGAGAACGCGACGGATGGTGCGTATTACTGTAGCCCGTTGCAAGAAGATGTCTTTCACTCCATCGTTCACTACCAAGTCTACATAGCGTTGGCGGTAACGCAATTCGGGGTCTTCAAACTTATCGTATGCCACTCCGTCTTTGTATTTGACGATGGGGAGGGGACGGAGCGATTTTGCCAATACGGTCAGCCGTTGTGCATGGATGGAGATTTCGCCCGCCTGCGTGCGAAATACGAAACCTTCGATGCCGATAAAGTCACCCAAGTCGAGCAGGCGTTTGAATACTATATTATATAAGTCTTTGTTTTCATCCGGACAAATGTCATCGCGGGTGATATATACTTGGATACGTCCTTTGGAGTCTTGTAACTCAATGAAAGAAGCTTTACCCATTACGCGGCGCGACATCATGCGTCCTGCTACCGATACCTTGCGCGGTTCCGCTTCACCGTCTTTAAAATCGGCTTTGATATCGGTCGAAAACGCGTTGGTTACATACTCGGCGGCGGGATACGGGTCGATGCCCATCGCTCTTAACTCGTTCAGGCTATTGCGCCTGATAATCTCCTGTTCACTTAGTTCTAATACGTTCATTTGTTAATACATTAACTCAATTTCGGTACAAAAATAAAAAACTTTTTGCAATTTCCCCCTATGTTTTTGATTCTTTTTTGTGTACCGGTTGTGAAGTCAATTGTTTCTCTATGCTTTTGGGCTTTCAGTATTTGTAATTTACATAAATTACTTCATGCGGAGGCAGTGGAAGTTTTATACAATTCCATATGCCTGACCGGCACGACGCAACTATCCGCAACGGTGTATTTATTTATATGAAAGCGCTTATGCAGATATATGCAAACGATATAGTATACAGCTAATGAATCGCTTCGTCGCTCTGTATGCTATATCGTTTGCATATTTTTTATTCCAGTCTACCCGTTGCCCGCAGGTATTCCGTTTCGTAGAGTTTGTATTGCGTTTGTGCTTCGATGAGGTTGCTTTGCGCTTGTTGCCATTGCGATTGGGCATCGAGCAGGTCGGTCAGGGTGCAGAGGGCGTTCCGGTAGCGGTTTTGCATCACGCGCAGGTTCTCATCGGCTTGGGTGCATCCTAATTGAGCCGTTTCTACCATGCGGTATCCGTCGGTTACATTTTGCACGGCTTGGCGTGCTTCGATGCTGAGCAGGCGTTGGTTCTTCTGTAAGTCGAGCCGGGCACTTTCCAGGTCAAGCCGGGCTTTCTTTACCTTTTTCAATCCTTCTCCCCAATGGAAGAGCGGAATGTTGAGGGATACCATGACCTGCCATATCCCGTCGTCCAGGCTTTGGGAGAACGGGACGGCATTCCCACCGTTATCGTAACTGGAACCGTTTAGCTTGATATTGCCATAATAAAGGTATCCGCCCGCCAGCCCGATTTGTGGGAGCACGTCTGCACGTGCCATCTTTATCTGTTGCTCGCTGGCTTCCACTTGCTTTTGCAGGAGTGCCAGTTCGGGACGTGCCGAAATGTTTTCGTCCATCTGTGCGGGAGCCGAGACAGACAAGATGGTATCGGTAGGCATGATTCCCGTATCGAGCGGTTGGCCCAGCACGTTGCAGAGTGCCAGGCGGCAGAGGTCGAGTCCGTTGCGCGCTTTCTGCAATTGGTAATGGATTTCGCTTTGTTTCGTGCGGATGCGGAGTAAGTCATTCTCTACGCCCATGCCCGCCGAGAGTGCCACTTCCACTTGGCGGCACACCGTGTCCATCTGTGTCTTGTAGCTTTCGAGCATCCGTACTTTCCTGCCTACCGATATGTACGTCCAGTAAGCGTTATCGGCATCCGCTATCACCTGCATGCGGGTCTTGCGGAGGTTTTCATCCGCGCATTCCTTTCCGATGCGTGCCAGTTTGTTCCCGGCGATGATTTTCCCTCCGGCATAGAGGGGCTGCACCACATTGATGCCTGCCAAATACGTGCCGCGCATCTGAAGCTCCATGCCTTCCATTATAGGCATATCGGTCATATAAGTACCCATAGCCGTTCCGTCTACTTTCGGAAGATAGCCGCGAAGGGCGATTTGTTTATCCAGTTCTGCCTTGCGTGCGTCGTTTCCGGCGCGCATCAGGTCTTCATTATGCGCCAAAGCCATTTCCCGGCAGGACTGTACATCGAGCGTAAGAGTGGTTTGGCACATTGCCGCCAGGCTGAAAAGCACGGCAAGCGATGATAAGAATATCTTTTTCATACCGAGTGTGTTTTAATTGACATTGTTCGCTTTTTTCACATGGAATAAAGCCGTATAGAATAGCGGTAAAAGTATCAGCGTGATGATGGTGCCTATGGTAAGCCCGCCCATGATGGTGACCGCCATCGAGCCGTACATCGGGTCGCCCACCAAGGGAATCATGCCCACAATGGTGGTGAGCGATGCCATCAGCACCGGACGTACACGCGAGACGGTGGCTTCTACTACGGCGTAATATGGGTCGCGCTTCTCTTCGGTTTGCAAGCGGTTGATTTCGTCCACCAATACGATGGCATTCTTCACCATCATGCCTATCAGTCCCATCATGCCGATAATCGCCATGAACGTAAACGGCTGGCGGAAGAGGAGCAGGGCAGGTGTGATGCCGCAGAACACGAAGGGGAAGCAGATAAGGATAAGTATCACCTTTTTCCAGCTATTGAAAAGCAAGAGCAAGATAATAAGTATCAGGAAGATGGTAAGCGGGACGAATTTCATCAGGTTGGCAATGGCATCGCCGCGAAGCTCGTCTTCACCCGTCCAGCGCATCTGGTAGCCTTCGGGGAGGGGAATGGCTTCTATCTTCTCCTGAATAGATGCTTTCACCTTGGCGGGTGTGCCTTCGTAGAGGTCGGTATTCGGGTCACACTCGGCTTCGATGGCACGGCGTCCGTTTACACGATAGATTACGTCTTCTTCCCAGTCCATCCGCACGGGCTTTGATATGCTGCTTAGGGGGACGCTCCGGAAGAGCCTGTCCTGGATGTCGGAAGCGTTTTTGCTACCCGTCAATACGCCTTGCAGGTCTTCATCGGTCAAGCGCAGGTTCATCATGCTCCACACAGGGATATCGTTCAGGTCGGTTATCCGGCTCCCGTCGGTGTTTCTCACCATGAGATTGATAAGCACAGTTTGGTCTTGGTCGGTCAGTACGCCTACGGGCATACCGTCTGTAGCCGCCAATAAAGCATTGCCCACATCGCTCCGTTCGATGCCCGAGCGGAGTGCGTTGACGCGTACATAATCGGCCACGAGCGATTTGCCCGCGGGCTTCCAGTTGTTTTGTACCGAATAGGGGTCTGCATACGGGCATTGGCGCATGATGTCTTCCGCCTGGCGGATCAGCTGGCGGAGCACCGCGGGGTCGGGTCCCGAGAACTCCACTTCTACCGTATGTGAAGTATCAATAGAAAAATTGTATTTCCGCATCCGGATGTAAGCGTCGGGATAACGGGCGCGAAGTTCGTCACGTATCTTGGGCAGGATTTCCACAACCGTGGCATAATCGGCACAATCCACCATCAGCTCCCCGTAGCAATCGCCTCCCGATGTCATCGGACGTACCAGGCAATAATGTGCGGGCGCACTTCCCATGCTTGCCGCTACCCGTTCCACTTCGGGGGTCTCACGAAGCCAGTCGCTTATTTCCAGCAAATCGTGACGCACCTGGTCGGGACTGGATTGCGAGGGCAGGTAATATTCGATGACGAACTGGCGGTAATCAAAATCGGGAAAGAAAAGGTTCTTTACCTTGGTCATGCCGAAAATGCATACCGCCAATACGATACCCGCAATGCCGAGTGTAAGTTTGCGATGGTTTATCAATGTACCGATAGTCCGGCGGATAAACCGATGTACGGGCGAGTTGAGCACTTCAGCCGGTTTCCCTTGTTGTTTCTCGCGCAAGGGAAGCCACGACTTGGCGCAAATGGGCACCTGGATAAGTGCCAGCACCCAGCTGGCGAGCAGGCTTACGCAAAGCACCAGAAACAGGTCGCGGGCATATTCTCCGGCCGAGTCGGGCGAGAGATAGACCGATAGGAAAGTGGATGCCGCTATCACCGTTGCGCCCAACAAGGGCAGGGCGGTATTCCGTCCGATGCGGTACAGATAGGTTTTCGGTCCGAGCCCCCGTTGCTTGTCTATCAGGATACCGTCCATAATCACAATAGCATTGTCTACCAGCATGCCCATCGCCACGATGAAAGCGCCCAGCGAGATGCGTTGCAGGGTGGTGCCGCACACTAACAGGATAGGGAAGGACACGGCAATGGTCAGTATCAGTCCGAAACCGATAATCACTCCGCTTCGGAAGCCCATGGTGAAGATAAGCACTAAAATCACGATAGCGACCGATTCCACCAGATTTACCATAAACGAATTAATCGCTTCGTTCACCTTGTCGGGCTGGAAGAATATTTTTTCGGTTTCCATCCCGGCGGGCATGGTTTTCATTACTTCCGCCAATTTGGCATCGACCGCCGCTCCTACATCGGGCACGATGGCGTTGCTTTCCATGGCCAGGCAAATGGCGAGAGCCGGTTTCCCGTTGACAAAGAATCCGTTGCGCTGGGGTTCGGAATAAGTCCGTTCTATTTGTGCCACATCGCCCAGGCGCACTTGCTTGCCGTCGAACGTGCCTATCAGGAGTTGGCGGATATCCTCTTCGTTGCGGATGGATTCGCCCACGCGTATCTGAAGGCGGTCGCTTTCCGTCTGATAGTCACCTGCCTGTATGGTTTTCCCTGCTCCTTGCAGGGCGGTCATGATTTGCACGGGAAGGATTCCGTTGCGTGCTATCTTGTCTTTCGGGAGGATGATGTTGATGACCTCGTCGCGGTTTCCCACGATGTTGACCCGCTTCACACCTTTCACATTCATCAGTTCACGGCGCATCATGCGGGCGTATTGGTAAAGTTCCGGATAGGTGTATCCCTCACCTGTGAAAGCGTAGAAGATGCCATACACGTCCATCATGTCATCCACTACCACGGGGTCATAACATCCCTGCGGAAGTTTCTGGCGGAGGTCGTTTACTTTTCTCCGGAGCAGGTCGAAATGTTGTTCCAGGTCTTTCAATAATACTGTCATGTGGAACTCTACGGTGAGCATCGCCATGCCTCCCTGGCACTCGCTTTTCACTTTCTTCACATCGGGCAGGTTGCGCAGTTCGTCCTCCATTACTTGTGCCACTTCCAGTTCTACCTGGTGTGCGCTTGCTCCCGGATAGGGCACGATGACCATTGCCTGTTTTACCGCTACCGCCGGGTCTTCCAGCTTCGGCATTTGGACAAACGCCAGTATGCCCGCCACCAGCATGAATACCGCCAACGACCAGAACAAGGTAGGGCGTTTCATAAAGAATTCCGTCAGTTTCATCAGAGCAGTCCTCCTATGTTTGTTTTAGCTGGTTGAGGCACGATGTTTACTTTTTCGTTTTCTTGCAGGGCATTCACTCCGGCTCTTACCACTTGCTCATCACCTTTCAGTCCCGAAGCAATGACCGCTTGCCCGTTTTCATCCAAGCCTTGCAGGCCTACTTGCACTTTGCGTGCAAGCGAGTCTTTGCCGATAGCCCATACATAGGTGTGGTCGTTCTCTTTGAAGACGGCATGTACCGGGAGGGTGAACGTTCCGTCTTGTTCTTCCGATGCCATGCGAAGCTCGACACCTGCGTTCATGCCGGCGGTGAGTCCTTGGGGCACGCTGCCTTCGAATGTCAGGCGCATCCGGTACAATTGTGTGCCGTCGGCTTTCGGTGTCAGGCTTTTCAGCTTCATCGGTATCGGTGTCTCGCCGATGCCGGTACATGCGATGCCGGTGATGCGGCTTTTCCTTTGGTAGACTTCTACGGGAATATCCAGTTCCACCTCCAGGCGGTTTATATCTAATAAGGTGACGAGCGGAGTGCCCGCATCCACCATTTCTGCCGGTTCGAAGTTCACGCTTTGGATGCATCCCGAATGGGGTGCGTAAAGCCGTGTGTAGTCCAGCTTGTTTTGGTTCAGCTGGAGTTGCGCTTTCAATTGGCGCAGTCCTGCCGCCGCTTTTTCATAATCGTTTTCCGAGATGCTTTTCGCTTCGAACAAAAGCTTCATGCGTCCCACTTCGTCTTCCAGTTGTCCGGTTTGCGCCTGCAGGGCTTCCACCCCCAGCCGGTAGTCGGCATCGTCCAATTCGGCTATCAGTTGCCCCTTGCTTACCTGGTCGCCTTCTTCCACGTAAATCCGTTCTATCTGACCGGCGGTTTTGAATCCCAGACTGATTTCACGCGCTTCTTTCACTGTACCTGAAAACGATTTTATACACTCGCCGCCCGAAGGAACCGGACGGACACACATCACGTGATGCACCGTGTCTTTTTCGTTGTCTCCCTGCGTGCATCCGGCAAAGGAAAAGCATGCCGCACCTAACACGGCTATTACATACGTATTTTTCATATTGTTTATGATGTTGTTTTAATAATGCAAAAATGCGTTTTTTGCCGGAGAATAACACGAGCTAAGATGCGGGTAAACTGTTCGAAAGGATGGATTTTCGGAAGAAAAGGCGTTTTATTGTCCGTTTATTAATCTAAAGGACGTATCTTTGCCCTGACATAAAATCGTTAGACTTATGAAGCAAAACCGACAACAACCCTTCAACAAGTTGGAGATGATGATGCTCATGGATTCCGACCGGAGCCTGGTATTCAAGAACGAATTGATGATAGACGATAATTTCGACAAGCCTATATCCCAAGAAGACCGCGACAAATACATGACGTCCGTTTATCCGTTCAAGCTGATGTTTATGATGATAATCCTGTGCACCAAGGGCTATATGCGTTTCCGGTGCAACCTGCAAGAGCATCTGGTGAAAGCGGGAAATGTCATTATCCTCTTCCCGAACTCGATTGGGGAATGCCTGGAAAGTTCTCCTGATTTTCAAGTCGCCTTTATCGCTTGTTTGGACGATAGCTATGCAAGTGAAACTAATTCTTCTTTTTCCACTAAATTCCGGAATCAGCTTGCCCGGCAGATGGTAATCAGCCTGACCGAAGAACAGATGGATGAAATGCTTTTCTTTTATCGGCTGATGCGCAAAAAGATACAGGCTCCTCATACCGAATTTACGCGCGAAGCGTTAAAGGGATGCATGCAGGTGATATTGGCGGATTGTTACCAGGAGCTTTCAGATATGCTTCAGATAAGCGGGAAGAAAGGACAGGAAAGCCGCTCGCAACGTTTGTTTCAGGAGTTCCTGAAATTGGTACAACGCCATTATACCCAAGAACGGAGCATCACGTTTTATGCCGATGCCCTGTATCTTACGCCTAAATACCTGGCTCAGGTGATCTATTCGGAAAGCGGCAGACACGCGGGTGAATGGATAAAAGATTGCGTCATCCTCGAAGCCAAGGTCTTGCTTAAGAGCGGGAAATATACCGTGCAGCAGGTGGGTGACCTGCTGAATTTCGCCAACGCTTCTTTCTTCGGGAAGTATTTCAAAGCGGCGGTGGGATGTTCGCCCAAGCAATATCAGAAAAGTTAGCGTGTGCGAAAATGGATACTTCAAGAAGAGAAAAATTATTTGTAGAAATTTAAAACAGTTCTTTTCTATGTGTTTGGCCTGTTGCTTATGTGGAAGATTTTCCGTTACTTTGTATCATATTATTCGAATGTTCCTTACATGCGCAAAATGCGGACATTCCTATTTAATTAATGTGTAAAGGAGAGAACAACAATGGAAAGAGAAGTAAAGGCAAAGAGCCGGGTGTTTTACACCGATTTTCGTTGTAAACCCGATGAGGGACCCACTGATAAACTGAAACGTTTGATAAAGGCAGCGGGGATGGGCGAGATGGATATGGATGGAAAATTTGTCGCTATCAAAATGCACTTTGGTGAACTGGGAAACATGAGTTTCTTGCGTCCCAATTATGCGCGTGCAGTGGTCGATATGGTAAAGTCATGCGGTGGTAAGCCGTTTTTGACAGATTGTAACACACTTTATCCGGGAAGCCGTAAGAATGCTATCGAGCACCTATATTGCGCATGGGAAAATGGGTTTACCCCATTGACTGTAGGCTGTCCGGTGATTATTGGCGACGGGCTGAAAGGAACCGACGATATCGCTGTCCCTGTAACAGGTGGCGAATACGTGAAAGAGGCTCGTATTGGCCGTGCGGTAATGGATGCCGATATTTTTATTTCGCTTACCCACTTCAAAGGGCATGAAATGACGGGATTCGGCGGTACAATCAAGAACATCGGAATGGGATGTGGTTCGCGTGCCGGAAAGAAAGACCAACATTGTAATGGGAAACCTATCATCGATCAAGATGCGTGCAGGGGGTGTAAGCGGTGTATGCGTGAATGCGCTAACAATGGTTTGGTATACGATGAAGAACGGAAAAAGATGTCGGTCAATCCCGATACATGTGTCGGATGTGGAAGGTGTATCGGTGCATGTAATTTTGATGCCATAGGTTTTGCGCACAATGCAGCGGTGAAAGAACTGAATTGCCGTATGGCGGAATATACAAAAGCGGTAATTGACGGTCGGCCCAACTTTCATATCTCGTTGGTCTGTGATGTGTCGCCTACTTGTGATTGTCATTCGGGAAACGATGCGCCAATCATTCCTGATGTAGGAATGTTCGCTTCGTCCGACCCGTTGGCTTTAGACCAAGCTTGTGTAGACGCCTGCCTGAAGCAAACTCCTTTGCCGAATAGTCAGTTGACGGATGAAATGGCGAATCCGCACTTCCATGACCGCCATGACCATTTCGACAATACCAATCCGAACACTGAATACAAAACCTGTCTGGCTCATGCTGAAAAGATAGGGTTGGGAACCCGGACGTATGAATTGGTGTGTGTGAAATAACCAAGTCAGGCATTGTAAAAATACAGGATATAATAAATTACAACGATAAATGCGATACCGACAAGTAAGAGGGTAAATAGTTTTGTAACATTTGTCTTTTTCATAATGGCGATTCTTTTACGGGTAATAAAAAGTGGGCTGCCCACTGTACATACCCGTAAGGTATCGCCAAACACCTGTATATACGCACAGTAAGGTAGCCCACAGATATGAACTGTCCCCTGCACCTTGTATATACCTCTTTTGATTATTTGGTGATTTCAACGGGTATAAGGCACTTCCTTTTATACTTTCTAAATAATAAAGTTTCGAAAAACGACGCAAAGATAAGTATAAGTTTGTAACTGTACAAGGATAGAGGGGTTATATCTTCTTATTTTGCAAACTGGAGTTGTCGTTTCCTTTTTTGTGATGAGCGAGCAAGCCAAATATCCCTCTTTTTAGGTATAAATATGCCGTACAGCCTAAAAAAACTACCGGAGAAGCGGATGAATCGTTTTTTTTTGTTACTTTTGCACAGTTTTGGGTTTCTTGTGCGAAATGCGGGAAGCCTTCTGGCAGCCTTGTCGCAAGAGTGGCGGCAGGCTTTAAGAATAGAGAAAGAAACGTAACAATAAAATGATAAGGCATGATACACAAAGTATTAATCGCTAACCGTGGTGAGATAGCTGTGCGGGTAATGCGCTCCTGCCGGGAGATGGGCATCCGTACCGTTGCTGTCTTTTCAGAAGCCGACAGAACGGCACGCCACGTATTTTATGCAGACGAAGCTTGCTTGATAGGCCCTGCAGCTTCGCGTGATAGTTATTTGAACATTGATAAGATTATCATGGCAGCCAAACGTCATGGTGCGGATGCTATCCATCCGGGATATGGCTTCTTGTCGGAAAATTCGGAGTTTGCACGTCGATGCCGTGAAGAAGGCATTATTTTTATTGGTCCCGATCCGGAAACAATGGACGCGATGGGCGACAAGATTTCGGCGCGCAAGCACATGATTGCGGCGGGAGTGCCTGTTGTGCCGGGCACAGAGCAACCTTTGCAAAGTGTAGAAGAAGCCAAAGAAATCTGTAACCGCATCGGTTATCCCGTGATGCTGAAAGCCTCGATGGGCGGGGGCGGTAAGGGGATGCGCCTCATTCATAGCGAAGACGAGGTTGAAGAAGCTTATAACACAGCCCGTTCGGAATCGATGTCTTCGTTCGGAGACGATACGGTATACCTTGAGAAGTTTGTGGAAGAACCGCATCACATCGAGTTCCAGATTTTAGGTGATAATTACGGAAACGCTGTCCATCTTTTCGAGCGTGAATGTTCTATCCAGCGCCGTAATCAGAAAATAGTGGAAGAAACCCCCTCTCCGTTTGTTACTCCCGAGCTTCGCCAGAAGATGGGAGAAGCGGCTGTAGCCGCGGCAAAAGCCGTTCATTACAAAGGTGCCGGCACCATCGAATTCCTCGTAGACAAACATCGTAACTTTTATTTCCTCGAAATGAATACACGCCTCCAGGTGGAACACCCGATTACCGAAGAAGTGGTAGGGGTGGACTTGGTGAAGGACCAGATTCGTATTGCCAACGGTGAACCGCTTCATTATAAGCAAGAAGACTTGAAGCAGCGCGGACATGCCATAGAGTGCCGTATCTGTGCCGAAGATACCGAAAATAATTTCATGCCTTCGCCGGGTATTATCCGTCAGTTGACTGAACCGAACGGTATCGGTGTACGTATCGACAGTTATGTATACGATGGCTATGAAATTCCTATTTATTATGATCCGATGATTGGCAAGCTGATTGTATGGGCTACCACACGCCAGTTTGCTATCGAACGGATGCGCCGCGTGTTGTATGAATATAAAATAACCGGCCTGAAGACCAACATTGCGTATCTGCGCCACATCATGAATGTACCCGATTTTGTAGAAGGCCACTATAATACCCTATTCATTCCGAAGCATCAGGAAATGTTACGCCAATGGGCTGGGCAGAAAGAAGGAGATACGGAGAATATCGCCATGATAGCCGCATACATCGATTATCTGATGAATCTGGAAGAAAACAAGTCGGGAGCATCTGATAACCGGCCTATCAGCCGTTGGCGTGAGTTTGGTTTGAAGAAAGGAGTATTACGGATTTAAGTCGGTTGGTTTTTAAGTTTTTGGGGGTTAGTAAGTTGAGGCTCTAAACCAGGCTGATTCGGGAACTCAAAAAACTTAAAGATTTAGAAACTTATAAACTCAGAAAACATGGAAATACATATAGGAGACAGAGTAGCTGACGTGACATTGGTTAGCAAAGAAGGCAACAAGGTGCAGCTCACCATCGACGGCGTGCCTTATGATGTAGACATTGTGATGGCAGAAAACGGAAGTTGCTCCATTTTGCATAACGGTAAATCGTATAACGCCGAATTGATTCGTAAGGAAGGCGGTAAAAGTTATACGGTAAACGCACATTACCAGTCGTATAATGTGGATATTATCGATTCGCAGGAGAAGTATTTGCGTATGCGGAAAAATGCAGACGAGAAACAACAGGACAAGATTGTTTCGCCGATGCCGGGCAAGGTAGTGAAAATACCTGTAAAGGCAGGCGACCGCTTGGAAGCGGGCGATATCGTTGCGGTTATCGAAGCTATGAAGATGCAAAGTAACTACAAGGTAAACAGCCCGTGTGTGGTAAAAGACATCTTGGTGAACGAGGGTGACTCGGTGAACAGCAACCAGGTGATTATGACACTTGATGTGATAAACGAAGAAGAAAATTAACGGCTATGACTACAGCAGAACAATATAAAAAATTCGAGGAGCTTGACAAGCTGGCTTCTCAAGGTGGAGGTGTAGAACGTATTGAGAAACAACATGCCAACGGCCACATGACTGCGCGCGAACGCATTGATATGTTGCTCGATAAAGGAACGTTCAACGAGATAGACAAACTGGTGATTCACCATTGTACTGATTTTGGAATGGATAAGAAGCACATTCCGGGCGACGGTATCGTATGCGGATATGGTAAGATAGACGGGCGTCTGGTATATGTGTATGCTTACGACTTTACGGTGTTTGGCGGTACGCTGAGTACGACAGGAGCGAAAAAAATTGTCAAGGTACAGGAATTGGCTTTGAAGAACGGCGCTCCGGTGATAGCATTGAATGACTCAGGTGGCGCGCGTATTCAGGAAGGGGTAGGCAGTATTTCCGGATATGCTTCTATCTTTTACCAAAATACGATTGCTTCGGGAGTGATTCCACAGATTTCTGCAATCTTAGGGCCTTGTGCGGGTGGGGCATGTTATTCTCCTGCCTTGACCGATTTTATCTTTATGGTAAAAGAGAAAAGCCACATGTTTATCACCGGTCCCGATGTGGTAAAGGCGGTTACGCACGAAGAGGTTGACAAGGAAGAGCTGGGTGGCGCTTATACGCATAGCAGCAAGAGCGGTGTGACGCATTTCCTTTGCGAAACAGAAGAAGAAACCTTGATGAGCATTCGCGAACTGTTGAGTTTCCTTCCTTCTAATAATATGGAAGACGCACCCATTGTGCCATGTACCGATGATATCCATCGTGCGGACGAGTCGTTGATGAATGTTATTCCCGACGACCCCAATATGCCATACGACATCAAGAATATTATCGAGCCGGTGGTAGACGACCACTATTTCTTTGAGATTATGCCTCATTTCGCCAAAAATATCGTTATCGGTTTTGCCCGTTTGGGTGGCCGTTCGGTAGGTATTGTGGCTAATCAGCCCGCTTATCTGGCAGGTGTGCTCGACATTGACGCGTCTGACAAAGCGTCCCGTTTCATTCGTTTCTGCGATTGTTTCAACATACCTATCATTACCTTCGAAGACGTTCCGGGCTTCCTCCCCGGCTGCACGCAAGAGCATAACGGTATCATCCGTCATGGAGCGAAGATTGTTTACGCATATGCGGAAGCCACTGTGCCTAAGATTACGGTAATTACCCGCAAAGCCTATGGAGGTGCATACATTGTGATGAACAGCAAACCTATCGGTGCGGATGTGAACTTCTCGTATCCTACAGCCGAAATTGCTGTAATGGGTGCCGATGGTGCCGTGAATATCTTGTACCGTAAAGCTACGCCCGAAGAAAAGGCGCAAGCCATTGAAGAATACAAGGAAAAATTCTCTAACCCGTATCGGGCGGCCGAGCAAGGTTACATCGACGAAATCATTTTGCCGAAGGACACCCGTTTCAAACTGATTCAGGTATTGGAGATGACTCAGAATAAGAGTCAAAGCAATCCGCCGAAGAAACACGGCAATATGCCGCTGTAATTGATTGTGATGAATCTGATGAAACTGATAGGAGTGGTGTTGTGCTTCCTTTTCTTCTTGCCGGTATATGGTGAGAAGAAAGGGAAGACACACCGCGAACCTTTATTTGGCAAGTCTCAGGCTGCGTATCAAGTCACATCCAATGCATTGAAAGGTGCCACATTTTATTTAGTCAGCGGACATGGAGGTCCCGATCCGGGGTGTATCGGCAAATATCAAGGACACGAATTGCATGAAGATGAATATGCTTATGATATTATTTTGCGTTTAGGACGCGAGTTGTTGAAACGAGGTGCGAAAGTGCACTTTATTATTCAAGATTCTAAAGACGGCATCCGTAACACTTACATTTTGAAAAACAGTAAGCGGGAAACTTGCATGGGGAAGCCAATCCCGTTGGGGCAAATTGCCCGTTTGCAGCAACGGTGTGATGCTATCAACCGGCTTTATCGGAAAGATAAAAGCAAATACAAGCGGGCGATATTCATTCATGTAGACAGTCGTAGTCGTGGCAAACAGACCGATGTGTATTTTTATCATGCGCCTGGCAGCAAGTATGGCAAGCGTTTGGCACTTCAATTGCGAAAGACGTTCAAAGCGAAATACGACATTCATCAGCCTAACCGCGGATTTGACGGTACGGTAAGCGGACGTAATTTGTATGTCTTGCGTCATACCACTCCTTACGCCGTTTTCTTGGAGGTAGGAAACATCCGGAATGCGCGCGACCAGCAACGTTTGGTAATACCCGACAATCGCCAGGCGTTGGCGAATTGGATAACCGATGCTATCGTGAAGGATTACAAAGGGAAATGAGCAAAAAATGAGGGATGAAAAATAAATGAATGTATCTTGCTTATTTTTCATCCCTCATTTTTTTATTGCATACGGATGTCCGCAATTAGTCCATCCGGCCGCGTTAAAGACTGGTCTGTCTGAAAAACCGGTAGTAACAATCTGCCCCATTATATAACTGCATCGCAAACACGATTAGTAATCGTCACGCTGTACGATTAGTAATCGTCATGCTGTACGATTAGTAATCGTCATGCTGTACGATTAGTAATCGTACAGATGTGGCAGTTATACTTCCCATAATCCAGACGATAAAAACTTTTTTGCATGGCTAAAGCATATCGGGAATGAGGTGGATAAAGAGTTTCGAAACGCCTTGTTCCAGCAGAGCTTCTTTGTCGGATGTCAGTGCCTTGATAAATTCTTCGTGCGTTTTACAGAGCGCGGCGGCATTGCGGTAATACACCAAAGCTTCAGGTATGTTTTTCATGGCTAAACAAATATGTCCCATGTTTAGCCAGTCTGCCATCGGTATACCGGATGTGCCGGCATCGTCTGCATGGGTCACCATCTTGTAAAACCGGAGTGCGTCTCCATATTTTCCGGTCATAAAGTAACCCCAGCCTATGGCTCGTTGGGCATTGAGCGGTGTTTTGTCTAAATACTCTACCTTAAAGAAATAAGCCAACGCTTTGTCGTACTGACGCATAGTAGCCAGGCATTGTCCCATTTGAAGCAGAAGGTTCAGGTCGTCGGGTTGCATTTCTTTTACTTTATCGTAACATTCCAACGCTTGCTGGTATTGCCGGGTCCGCTTATAGCATTGGGCTAAATGCTTTAAAGTCCATATATGGTCGGGTTTGATTAAATCCGCTTGATTGTATGCTTTGATAGCTTCTTCGTAGTTTTTCATTTTCTGGAAACAGAAGCCTAACTTCTGCATGACTTCGGCTGTAGGCTTTTCTTCTTGGTTCAATCTTTGGTAAAGGGCGGCGGCTTCTTCCATATAGTCTTTTGCAAACAATTGGTCGGCAATGCGTTTCAATGTTTCCGGGTTATCAAACAAAGGTTTGAGCGGAAGGCAATTCCACAAATCGAGTTTGTTCTTGAATATATCCGTCATCTCATTTTTGTAGGGCCACAGCTTGCAGAAACGATAGAGGTCGTGGATGTACTGACGGCTGATTGTTTTAGATGTAGGCGTTTCTTTAGCAGCTTCGGTTATCGCCTGCATTTCTTTGGATTGGTTCTCGCTTGCCGCATTGATGCTTGCCACCAGGTAGTCGCGTTGGTTGGGAGGCAGGTTGAACAAAGTAAGGCAAAATGAATATTTATCAGAGTTGCAAAATATCGGCGAGTCCATAATCAGTCCAGCCATTGACACATTCCCGTTTTTTTCATTTTGGAAGAGTTCTGCTATTTCAGGAGCCTGTTTGTCGAATGGGTAGAACCAATGTGCTGCTTGACGGAAGAACGGATAATTTTTCAGTTGCGCGAAAGTACTCATATACGTATCGGCACCTTCCATTTGCAGTTCGCCTAATTCGCGGATGCTGTTTTCTATTTGCTTTAAGTCTTTCGTCCATTCCGGATTCTTGTCTTCCAAATCTTCCAAATCGATGATTTTCATATCTTGGTTGAGCATTCCCGATTTGCGAATCATCTGCGGGATGATTTCTTCACGCATTCTTTTCCCGATTTTTTCCGTTTCACGCGAAAGCAACAGCAAGGTTTGTATATGAAGCAAATCTTTGGCTGCATTGCCTGTTTCGTTTAGCAATGACAAAGCCGCCAGCAGGTCGGGATAGAGGCGTAAACGCTCTTCTTGGTAATAGACTACTAATGCAATTCCTGTCAATGCCCGCTGGGTAACCAGTGGGTCGGCATCTGGTTGGTAAGCGTTGAGCAGGAACCGGAACTTATGTTGGTCGAATACTTGGAGCAGGCTTAAAGTGACCGCGCTAAGCATAACGGCAATGTCGCTTGCCGGTATCAGCAACGAAGTAAGGAACTCACCGGCTTGGCGGAAGTCTTCTTCTGTCCATCGCGGTGAAGCCCATGCTTTGTCAAACAAGTCATCTACAGCTTGCTCGTGACGCCGGTAAAGTTCTTTTCTTGTATCCGGTTGTGTTTCATCCCCCATGGGTAGTTGAGCCAGTGCCATATCCTCGCTTAATGTTTCTAATGTGATTTTTATCTCTTGGAAACGATGAGGAGGATTTTGCGTCAGGCGGTTGTATGTACCGGCAAGATATCCTGTTTTCTTTTGGCAATTGCCGATGTAATTCACGGTATCTGCTATTTCGTAGGTCTTGCGACGTATGGACTGGTACAGGTTTTCCCGTGTGGGGTCGTCCATGCCTTGCGATGCATATTCTAACATATAATTATAGGTCATCGATATGTTTTCAAGGTCTGCCTGCATTTCCCAGCTTTTAGTGTTCGTTATAAAAGCCTGCAGTTGGATTAGGGCTTCTTTCAATCGGTGTTGGTCTAAGAGTTCAATTATTTGCTCGTACATAAGTTTCTCGGGTTTGATAGGTGCAAATGTAGCAATAATTTTGTAATTTTGCCGCATCTATCGAAATAACAATGGAAATAGCTGGACTTCAACAAATCTACGCCAAGCATCCCAACATGAAGGGACTGGCGGAATTATTGCAGAAAAAAGACATTCGCACGATATTTTTGGAAGGGACACACGCTTCGTGCCCTTCTTTTTTCGCATCCGCATACATCAAGGCACATCCGGGAGTGAACCTGTTTATTTTAAATGACCAGGAAGAAGCGGGTTACTTCTATCACGACATGGTGCAGGCGAACGGCGATGCGGACATCTTGTTTTTCCCTTCTTCGTATAGGCGGGCGATTAAGTACGGCCAGCGTGACGCGGCAAATGAAATCCTGCGTACAGAGGTACTGACCCGGTTGGGCAAAGCTGCTCCTGTATCGGTGGTGACTTATCCCGACGCTTTGGCGGAGAAGGTGGTTTCCCGTCAGGAACTGGATACCCAAATGCTGGTATTGAAAGTGGGGCAGGAGATAGAGACCGACAAGATAGCGGAACAACTGGTGGCTTTCGGCTTCGACCATGTGGACTATGTGTACGAGCCGGGACAGTTCGCTACCCGTGGAAGCATCCTCGATGTGTATTCTTTTGCTTCGGAATATCCTTACCGCATCGACTTCTTCGGCGAAGAGATAGACAGTATCCGTACGTTCGAGGTCGAATCGCAACTCTCGAAAGAAAAGAAAGACTCGGTAAGTATTGTGCCCGAACTGGCGAGCGCATCGGGAGCAGACATTTGTTTCCTTGATTTCATTCCCGATACGGCAGTGGTATGGGTGAAAGACTTGATGTGGGTGCGCGAACGCATTCAGACGGTGCACGACGAGACTTTCTCTCCCCAAGCCATTCAAGCGTATGAAGGAGAGGCGGTCGACCTGGATAACCTGAAAAAGAAACTGGTTGACGGTCCGGAATTCTTGCAAAAGGCATTGGCTTTCCGGCGGATTGATTTCGGAAACAAAGCAACGGGCACTCCGCAAGCTACTTTGACATTCCAAACCTCCATCCAACCCATTTTCCATAAGAACTTCGATTTGGTGGCAAGCACCTTGACCGATTATCTGCAACGGGGATACCGGCTTTATATCTGTTCGGATAGCGTGAAACAGACCGACCGTTTGCGTGACATCTTTAAGGAGAGAGGAGATAGCATTGCTTTCGAGGCGGTAGACCGGACTTTGCACGAAGGATTTATCGACCATACCTTAAAGTGTTGTGTCTTTACCGACCATCAGATATTCGACCGTTTCCATAAATACAACCTGCGGAGCGATAAGGCACGGAGCGGAAAGGTGGCTCTCTCGCTGAAAGAATTGAGCCAGTTCGAGCCGGGCGATTATGTGGTACATATCGACCACGGTATCGGGAAGTTTGCCGGACTGGTACGCATCCCGAATGGGAATACTACGCAAGAGGTTATCAAACTGGTATACCAGAACGATGACGTGGTGTTTGTTTCCATCCATTCCTTGCATAAGATTTCGAAATACAAAGGCAAGGAAGGAGAGCAGCCCCGTATCAGTAAGTTGGGTACCGGTGCGTGGGAAAAGATGAAGGAACGTACCAAAACGAAAATCAAGGATATTGCCCGCGACCTCATCAAGCTCTATTCGCGCCGTAAACAGGAAAAGGGTTTCAAGTACAGTCCTGATAGTTTCCTTCAGCACGAATTGGAAGCCAGTTTCCTTTATGAAGACACACCCGACCAGTTGAAAGCCACCCAGGAGGTAAAAGCAGATATGGAGAGCGACCGTCCGATGGACCGCCTGGTGTGTGGCGATGTGGGTTTCGGAAAGACCGAAGTGGCGGTGCGGGCTGCATTCAAGGCGGTGACCGACAACAAGCAAGTGGCGGTATTGGTGCCTACCACCGTATTGGCATTCCAGCACTTCCAGACTTTCAGCAAACGACTGGAAGGAATGCCTTGTAAAGTGGAGTACCTGAGCCGTGCCCGCTCGGCGAAAGACACCAGCCGTATCTTGAAAGAACTTGCCGACGGGAAAGTAGATATCCTTATCGGTACGCATAAGATTATCGGGAAAAGTGTGAAGTTTAAAGATTTAGGCCTGCTCATTATCGATGAGGAACAGAAGTTCGGCGTGAGTGTGAAAGAGAAGCTCCGCCAGTTGAAAGTGAATGTCGATACGCTTACGATGACCGCTACGCCGATTCCGCGTACCCTGCAGTTTTCCTTGATGGGAGCACGAGACCTTTCAGTTATCCAGACTCCGCCGCCCAACCGTTATCCCATACAGACCGAAGTACATACGTTCAACGAAGAAATCATTGCCGATGCCATCAATTTCGAGATGAGCCGCAACGGGCAGGTATTCTTTGTGAACAACCGTATTCAGAACTTGCCCGAACTGAAGGCGATGATTGAACGCAACATTCCCGATTGCCGTGTGTGCGTGGGGCATGGGCAGATGAAGCCTGAAGAGTTGGAGAAAATCATCTTCGACTTCGTGAATTACGATTACGATGTACTGCTTGCCACGACCATCATCGAAAGTGGCATCGATATCCCTAACGCCAATACCATCATCATCAACCAGGCGCAGAACTTCGGCTTGAGCGACTTGCACCAGATGCGCGGACGGGTAGGGCGGAGCAACAAGAAAGCATTCTGTTACTTGCTGGCACCTCCTCTTTCTTCCTTGACTCCCGAAGCCAAGCGTCGCTTGCAGGCGATAGAGAACTTCAGTGACTTGGGGAGCGGCATCCACATTGCCATGCAAGACCTCGACATCCGTGGAGCAGGGAATATGCTGGGTGCCGAACAGAGCGGATTCATTGCCGACTTAGGATACGAAACGTATCAGAAGATTCTATCCGAAGCCGTGACCGAATTGAAGAACGATGAGTTTGCCGACCTCTATGCCGATGAAATCAAGGCGGGCGAAGAGAAGTTGAGCGGAGAAGGCTTCGTGGATGAATGTACCGTAGAGAGCGACCTCGAATTGCTTTTCCCGAATGAGTATATACCCAGCAGCAGCGAGCGCATGTTGCTTTACCGCGAACTGGACAAACTGGAATTGGATAAAGACGTAGAAGCCTTCCGCGACCGTTTGCTCGACCGTTTCGGAAAGATTCCTCCCGAAGGCGAAGAACTGATACGCATCGTGCCTTTGCGGCGGATGGCGAAACGGATGGGGATTGAGAAAGTCTTCTTGAAGGCAGGGCGTATGACGCTTTATTTTGTAAGTAATTTGGAAAGCCCGTATTATCAGAGCGAAGCGTTCGGGAAGGTCATCAACTATATGGCACAAAATCCGCGTGAATGCAACTTGCGCGAGCAGAACGGCAAGCGGAGCATGGTCATCAAGAACGTGACGGACGTACAGACCGCCGTGCGTGTCATGCAAGAGATTGTAAGTATGCCGGCGCAATAAGTGTGACAAGTGTGTTGCATTTTCGTTTCATTTTGAAATCGGAAGAATCTTTTTAAGCGGCATGCGGATGTAAATGCGGGAAGAATCCCTACTTTTACATCCGTTTTTAAATTATCAACGAATGAAAAGATTGTTTTTATTTGTCGCGTTGTTCTGTGCTACGCTTTCTGTATCAGCACAGAGCGCGAAAGAGGAAATCCGTCAGAATCCCGCTTTGGCGGCTGGAAAGTATTATGCGTATCAGGCCCCGGATGTAGAACTTATTCCGGCTCCTGAAGGTTATGAACCCTTTTACATTTCGATGTTCGCCCGTCATGGCTCGCGTTATCTCACTAAGCAGAAGAAGTACGATAAGCCTTTGGCTATCCTGCGTGATGCCGAGAAGCAGGGTATTCTTACCGCCGACGGGAAACGGACACTCAAAGTAGTGGAAAGTCTGGCGAAGGAAGCCGAAAGACGTTATGGTGAACTTACGCCGAAAGGAGCCGAACAGCATCGCGGATTGGTGCGCCGTATGTTTACCCGTTATCCGCAAGTATTTGCCGATGGTGTACACGTGGATGCCCGTTCCACTTACAAGACCCGTGCGTTTCTTTCGATGACCGCTGGATGCGTAGAACTGAAAGGCCTGAACCCGGAACTGAACATTACGAATGATGCCAGCAATCACGACCTCTATTATATAAAGTATAAGAACGAGCCTTACGAGGGCTTGCACATGGCCAATATCGATTCGGTCTATCGTGCCGCCGATAGTGTCTACGTACATCCTTCGCGTCTGATGAAACAACTTTTCACTCGTCCCGAGACGGTGGAAGATCCTACGGGGCTGATGATGGATCTCTTTGAATTGGACGGTATCAGTCAAAGTAGCTATGGACAACCCGATTTGGCTTTTTTGTTTACCGAAGACGAACGTTACGATTTATGGCAACGCAATAACTTCGAGTGGTATTACGAAAAAGGAGCGTCTCCCCTGAGCAATGCTTGCATGTATAAGGTAGAGCGCAACTTGCTCCGCAATTTCGTGGAAACCGCCGATACGGTCATCGCTTCGAAACAGAATTGCGTTACTTTACGTTACGGTCATGATACCAACTTGGCTCCATTGGCAACCCTGATGGGATGCAACCGCCTCTCGGCCTCTACCGCTGATTGGCAGAAGATTGCCGATACTTACCGCACGTACCGTATCATTCCGATGTGCGGCAATGTGCAGCTCATTTTCTTCCGCAAGCCGGGCAATGAGGATATTCTTGTGAAACTCCTTTTGAACGAACGTGAAGTGGCACTTCCTGCTGTTAAAACCGATTGCGCTCCTTTCTATCATTGGAAAGATGTACGTGCTTATTGGATGCAGGTAATAGAAAGCATTGATTTGCCTGAAGTGGAAGTGACGCAAGAAGATTGACGATTAATATGTTGAAACGCAAAGAAGCGGAAACACAGGACGGTTTGATATAAAATAGGCTGTGTCTTCGTGTCTTTGCGTTTTACTTTGGCTGCATCGGCGGACAGAAATGTGCTGCTATCTCTTGCATATCATTGATAAGCTTGCATGTATGATAACCATCGGCTACAGCATGGCTGACAAATACAGAAACAGGTATCTGTATCTTTTCGTCCGCTTCGAAATATTTCCCGAATTTAATCAGCGGGAAAAGCAGTTTGTTTTCTGCATAGGTATCTTGGGCAAAAGCTGTGTAACTCAACCATGGCAGGCATGAAACCGGACAAAAATTCGCGGGCTGATGGGGACGTGCTTTAATGACACCTGTAACATTCCGGTAACGTTCCATATCAGATATAACCGTTTGATAAAATGTGGCAAAATCATCGCTGTATTCGCTCCAGATATCAGTGAAAGTCTTGGTCTCCGGATGAAAAAGTGTATAGCAAGGTACGACTTCTTCCCAATAGCCCAGTTGTCCGTTTTCGTCAAAACTCATCCGGAACTCTTTGTTTTGATTGACGGCTTTCATAATGACATAAAGCATCACAGGAAAGAAACGGAACCCCTTGGCTTTTTGTTGCGTTACAAGGTGTGTGATGTCAAGGTTTGCGTTCAGGTTGTACTTACATTTGATTTGGGAATAATAGTAATCGAAATAAATGCTTCGTACCCATGTGGATTTGTCTATCGGATGAAATTGGGTATTCATATTCTTTTCTTTTTTGCGAAGGTAAGGGAGTCTTTGCTTTCTTAGATGACAATATTCCAGGGATTGTTACATATCTTTGTCGTCTTCCTTACCTTCTGCGGTGCGTAAGATGAGGGTTGTGGCTCCTAACGTAAAGATGTCTCCTTCATCTAAACGGATACGGTCTTTCGGACCCAACAGGTTGTTCATCACGAATGTACCGGTAATGCTGTCGTTATCGCGCAGGGTATAAATGATTTTACCTTGCTGGTTCCGTTTGACATTCAAGATGCAATGGCGGCGGTCCATGCTCGGGTCATTTGTTTCGATAGGGATATCTACCTCTGTTCCTTTCGAACGTCTGCCAATCAGATTGTCTCCCTCGTGTAAGGGTAATACTTGTTTGTAGCCAAATACGTTTTCTATCGCCACTACGTTTCCCCAGTCTTTCGTCCCTTCTTTTTCATCGATGATTTCTTCGCGGCGAGTGCCGGCGTTCAGTTTGGTTTTTCCGATGCGGATAGAGAACTGTTTCTTGCATTGGTCGCATACGAATACCAATGATTGGCCCTCTTTGTATTTCGTCTCATCGAACTGGATATAATTGTCACATTTCGGACATCTTACTCTTTTCATAATAAAGCTGTTTATTGGCTTTGCCCGATATATGGAATACCGGGACAAGGCTCTTTTGTATACGTTACTGAACCGGGTGCGGTTATTTTGATGTGAACACCCATGCCGAAGCAAAATCGGGCTGTTTTTTCAGTTCCTGAATTTTCTGATAGGCATCGGCCTTTTTAGCGTAGCTGAACAATGAAACCCGATAACGGCCTTGTGACACGATAACCTGTGCATCAGCATATCCCTTTTGTTTCAAGGCTTTTACTGTTTTTTCAGCATCAGCTGTATTGGTCAGGCTGGCTACGATAATGTGGTTGTTCCCCTTTTGAGGATTGGCCGGAGCCGATACCTTAGGGGTTGCCGGTTGTGGTTCTGCTGCCGCTTGAACTTTTTTCTTTTGCGCTGTTGCCACAATATTTTTCGGAGCCTCTTTGGAAGTATGGGTTTCTACTTTTTCTGTTTTTACGGTTATAGGTTTCAGTGTATTGACATTGTTCTTGATTTTTTTCTTTTGCTCCGCTTTTGTGGCTTGCGTTTTTTCTTGTTCGCTTTTTTGCGAAGCAGGCACAATGACACTTGAAGCTACCGATTGGCTTCGGATTACTTCGAACAAGCCTTCCGAACCTAATGACGCATAATTGGTTTCATCGACGTAGGTGTTTTTTACTGGTGCCGAAAACAGGAAGAACAAAATGAGAGAAGCCGCTACGGCGGCAATGTTCCGCATCCACCGTCTGTGCAAATGCTTTTTCCGTGTAGAAGGCACTTGCGGCATCCATTCTTTTTGTTGCACAGGTTTCAAGATAGGCTCGAATGACCGTCTCGGCAGTGTGAATTTGCTTAGTCCGTACAGCGATGGAGTGAAGAATCCGTTTTCAATCGGTTCAAATTCATAAATACCGTTGATATTATAATATAATGTACCTACTTGATTCAACAATACGTGTCCTTCCTGGTAAAGTTGCTCTTTTAAGGCTTCTACTACCTGTTCGATTTTCCGTGTCGCGTCGGGAAAATCGGTGTTATATGCTTGCATATACGATTGCACCAATAGCCCGTCGTTCATCACTAACTTCGGATTGAAGCCGATGGTGCGCGAAGGAGGGCAAAATTCTCTTGTCTCCTTATCATAAAAAGAAGAACGGTAGTGGGCTATAAAGCCTCCTAACCCCGGAACGATGACGCAATCGTTCTCTAAAAGCAATACTTCGATATGTTTGGCTAATTCTTTCATGCTGCAAATATAGGATTTTTTTCTATTATATGGTATAAGTTGGGGATTTTGTTATATTTTTGTAGCAAGAAAATGAAACGAAGACCAAGAAACATAGAAGATTATGAGAAAGGTATTATTGGCAATGCTTTGCACGTGTTTATTTATCGCTTGTGGGGGAAATGTCGGAAAGGAAGGGGATAAAGCACAAAAAGAGCGGGACTTGGCTGCACGACAGCAGTTGCAAGGTGTCTGGATAGATGACAATACGAGGTTGCCTATGCTTAGGATAAAGGATGATAGTATTTTTTTCGTCAATCAGGCAGGTGCTCCGGTTTGCTTCAATATTTCAGGAGATACCCTTATCGCGCAGGGGGCTGAAGTCGTTGCTTATCGGATTTGCAAAATAGAGGACGATGTTTTCCAGTTTTATACTTCGTTAGGTGACTTGGTCAGCCTGCATAAGTCGGATATCGATACAATCCCATTTACTTACCAGCCTGCACCCGGACCTAAAAAAGAAGTCATCGAGAAAGATTCGGTATTTATGTATCAAGGAAGCCGTTACAGAGGATATGCTTATATTAATCCTTCTACTAAAAAAGTGTTTCATCCTGTAATGACAGAAGAAGGTATGATTGTCGATAACATTTATTATGATAATATCATTCATATCTGTGTATACCAAGGGAAAAAGCGTTTGTATGCAAAAGACATCCGTAAAGAGATGTTCGAAGGAACTGTACCTGACGATTTCTTGCAAATGGCTATCTTGTCGGACATGAACTTTATGGGAGTAGATGCTGAAGGGTTTCATTATCAGGCTACAGTCAGTATGCCTGATGATTTGTCGTGTTATTATGTGAATTTGCTGATAGATAATGATAGCAACTTGTCGTTTAAATTAAAAGAGTGACAGCAGAGTAAGTGTGGATAAAATGAAAAAGCCTCCCTTTATAGGAGGCTTTTAA
>ULRH01023006.1_pt1 | contig 34439 bp, 44 predicted proteins | sample 1955271 | NCBI WGS metagenome assembly ULRH01 (sample SAMEA4835677, study PRJEB28245) | human gut metagenome | biome: gut microbiome; material: fecal sample | place: Denmark | collected 2008 | reverse complement strand
ATTTCAAAGACCGATTAGCTAACTTTTATTGGACAGTAGTGTTCTGCTTTATAAAAGATATCAAAATCCATTGTAAATTCAGCTGTAAAAGTCTGTAGTACCTAGAACAGTTACCTTGCCATATTGTCCTCATGTACTGTATTCATTAGAATCCAAATCTTGCGTTGCCATTCATATACGGCAAACTTCTCATCATCCGCATTGTCTGTTTTATCAATATAACTTCTGATACTTGGCGCAGAAGGATACTTGGATTGTATTACATCATCAACCAAATAGCCATGCACTCCCTTCAAGTTATTGAACAGAAAACTTTGGAACATGAGATTTATATAGTCCTTGTTCTCGTGCAGGTATTGTTTGTATGCTGTGTATGCTTCAGATTTCATATAGTCCGAAGCTTGGCTGCTGTTCGTTTTCGCAAGTTCATCCTCTAATGCCTTTTCCAGCCTCTTGTATTCGGTGGAATCCTCGATGCTGTACCAGTAATGTTCGTCAGGTTTTGAAGATATGTCTATCCATGCTTTGGCTTCCCAATAGTCTATACTCATATTTACAGAATCTCTTTCTTCAGGAGACAGTTCATAGTATAGAGAATCTTTTTCCCAGCCTTTGAAAATGACTTCAATCGAGTCTGATTTCTCTTTCATTACGCCTTTATAGATATCAGGCAGTTTCTTGTCCGATAAGGACGTTATCATGAATGTACCGCTTTCTATCCTGTCATTAACCTGTGGATTTGAAATAATGGAGTCGTTATATACGAATGCGATTTGTTTCCCTATTGCTTTTTCAGTCTCATCGGCCCACTTGTTGATTTTATACTTGCTTATTCGTCCGCTAATGGCATAATTGCCGTAATAGTCCTTTTCAAGTTTTAATTCAATCATATCTTTTACCGTTATGATTGGTTTGGCAGATAAACTGTCTGTATTTATTACATGATACCAACCGTTTTCTCTATGTGTCAATGCCTGGTCATCATTATTTGTCACGTAAACACTAGTTGGCTCGTCTGTACCTCCTATTATATAAACAGAACTCCTTTGGGATGTGTGACAGCTAATAAGAACAACAATAGTACTTAAAATCAGAATGGCATCAAAAATTTTATTAGTTACGCTTATGCGTCCGTTATTCTTGGTATAGTTTTCACGTAGTTTGTAGTATATTGGTATGCCAATAATAGGTAATAATATAACGATTAAACTATAAAGAACTTTTTCGCTTCCTTTTAAATCGGAATACTTTATATTATATAATACTAAGCAATCCAACAATAATAGAAGTATTAGAATGAGTGTTATATCCATAATGTTTGATTTATAGTTCTGTATGCATGTATTCCTCGACAGTCTCCAACAAACATTTTTAGTATTTCAAGAAATCAAAATGCGTTCCTAAAATTATTTATTTTATGTTTGAAGACCAAATATTTTTCATCTATCTTGTAAATGCTCTTTTTACATACAGATTTGCAAATTGATTGACACCTTTTTGAGCATGCATTTGCAGGCTGCAAACCAATCTTAAAATCAGTAACTTAATGGTTTTCATAAATAATATATTATTGAAAAAGTAAGAATGATTATAAGCCAAATTTATATCCCACGGAAAGCGTCAGCGTGTGATAGTTGGCGCCAATCACGTCATTCTTGCCTTCTTTGCCCAAGGAGAGGTCGTATTGCAGCTTGGCATACCAGTGGTGGATTTTGATGCCTATATTGGAAGATACTCCCCAGTCAAAGCGGCGGGCCTCGTCGTAAAGATAGAGGTTGTCATTTCCCCAGGCATCCTTCTCATACACAAAACCATCATAATATTGTTCATACATTCCCGGGAGACTTCCTAATCTCACATTTTGTGCGTACACTCCGCACACGCTTGCCATCAGCAGACAAGCCAAAACTACTTTTTTCTTCATTGTCTTTCGTTTTAATTTATGCGTTACACATTCCGTTTTACGGTTGGATGATGTCTCCGGTACTGTTATCATCTCGTGGCAAATGTATGGATGATATTATTACAATCATCATATTTTGCGTTTTTTAAAATCACATCTACATTGTTTTGCAAATCGTTTGTTTCTTGTCACAGGTTCAATCGGCTGTCTCTCTCTGGCCTCTGGATGTGGTGTGATGACCCTGACCGTTACCTGTGTACCGTTACCTGTGCTTTTCCCACAGATAAAAAAACGTGAAATTTTATGACCCTGATAATAATTATTATATTTGCAAAAACGTCCTGATATGAAGAATTACGATATTGACCGCATTTTAAGGCCCGCATTCAAATTGTTCTTGATGTATAACTACGAGAGTGTGTCGACGGCTAAACTTGAAGAAGAAACAGGTCTGACCAGAGGAGCCATTTTTTTCAAACATAAGAGCAAGGAAGCGCTGTTCAAGGCCGTGGTCGACAGGTATGTGTTGGAGTTCAAGCCGGGCTTTACGGAAGCGAACGACGTGGACACCTTGAAAGGTTTTATTGATGCGTTTCTGGCAGATATCAGTAGACGAATGGACGAAATGTGCTTATTGGGAGTACCCAATGTGCAAAGAGGCTATTTCAACCTGTTGTATCAAGCATTAAAATATTATCCGGAAGCAGACATCAAGATTCAAGCGATGTTTGGTGCAAGCTTAAAAATCTGGGAGGACATCCTACAAAAGGCAAAGGAATCCGGCGAAATCAAGCCGATTTGCGATGTGCATAAAATGGCATTGCGATTCAGGTATCTCTATTCCGGCATGGCTTTTGAAGATAGTTTCTCCAAAGGTTTGAATCTGGATTCGCTAAGAGACTTGTTTTATTCCCTGTATGACGAACTGAAAAATGAAAAGTAGTGTGTGAGGGTTTCCTTCCCTGGAACAGATAAGTGGAAAACGCCTTGAAGGAGTGAGGATTTCTTCAAGGCGTTTTCTATGTTTCCTACAAGGAAAACGTATGTCCTTCGGTGCGGAACCGTACGTTTTTGCCTCGGGAAACATACGTTTCAGGGAAGGGAAACGTACACATCAGACGAATGTTCCCGGGAAAACGAAGAGGCGTTTGGCCAATTCTTTCCACAGCTTTGAAAAACCGTTTCTTTTTTGTATCTTTCAGGACGAGATTTACCTTACAGTCAGACGCGTATGAAAAAGATGGTGCTGTGTATCCTGCTGTGGCTCGCCGTGCTGCCGCTTAAGGCCACAGGGCAATCGGGCGATGTGATTCGCCTGGGAGGAGAAGAATGGGTCTTGATGGCAAAGCCCATAGACTACGATTCCCTGCTATGCAGGCGGATGGGAGATTTGCTTCCGGAAAATGTCAGTCGGTCCACGGGCAATTATAGCGGATATACCGCTTTCTGGGAGGTGCGTGACGGGTATCTTTGCCTGCAACGGGTAGAGGCGGATGTCTACGATGAGGTCAGCAAAAAGGAATCTATACGGGTGTATGAGGTGAAGGACTTGCAGCCGATTTTTGCGGCCTATTGTCGGGTGGGGACGATTCAAGCCCGCTGGTTCAGTGGGGAACTTCGGGCCGGAAAAGGAGATGTGGTGAGATACGTGCATGACGGTTTCGACCGTAACATGGAAACGGAACAAGTGCTGACCGTCCGGAACGGTAAAGTGATGGAAACGCAGACTTATCATAATTACCGGAGAGACGGACTGAATCTGACAAAGGCATATGGGGAGATTGTGCGTCGGTTTCCTTGGGAGCGGTTTCCTGAATACCGTGGAGAACGGTTCCTTTTTTCGCTAAGTGATTTTCAGACGACGGAGGACGGTCACTTCGTAGACTGTGACGTACGTTTCATTTTTCTGCGTACTTCGCGGAAAATGATAAACGACGGGAATCACCCGCTGGCTCTTGCCCTCAAAGAAACGCTGAAATCCATTTATCCGTGGGAGGTGCTTTTTATCAATGGGAAGTACACGAGTGAATATCGGAATTTTACTATGACTTTGCAGGAGAAGACGAGATCTGATGAAGGTGATTCTGCAAGAGATGTCGGGAAAGAATCGTTGAACTGAAAAATTATCATGTTATGAGAGCAAAATTATGGCTAGGGGTATTGGCTTTGTTTGCAGCGTGTACGTTGCAAGCCCAGAAAGTGAATGACCGTTATATCGAGGTGACGGGTACCTCCGAAATAGAGATTGTGCCGGACAAGATTCATTATCTCATTGAAATCCGGGAGTATTTTGAAGAAGAGTTCGACGGTAAGTCCAAGCCGGAGGAATATCGCACAAAGGTGCCATTGGAACAGATAGAGCGGCAGTTGTGGAAGGTACTGGCCGATGTGGACATTCCGAAAGAAGCGGTCCGCACACAAGAGGTGGGGGACTATTGGCGCAGACAGGGACAGGATTTTTTGGTTTCCAAGAAATACGATATCACACTGACCGATTTCAAACAGATAGATGAAATCGTGAAGCGTATCGATACCAAGGGAGTGAATACCATGCGCATCGGAGAGTTGGAAAACAAGGATATGTTGCTTTATCATCAGAAGGGTAAAATAGAAGCATTGAAAGCCGCACAACGGAAGGCCGCTTATCTGGTGGAGGCGCTGGGAAAGAAACTGGGGGACGTGGTTCGTATTGTAGAGGATGGCAATGCAGGAATGTCCTCGCTTTTCAGTGCGCAGAGTAATGTCCGTGCGTCTGATGCCGCTTCGTTCGATGGCTTCCGCACGATAAAAAAGCATTACTCCATGCAAGTGCGGTTTGAAATCACAGATTGATGGAAACCGGGCAGACAGAGCGGAAAGCCGGAGAAAGTGAGGTATGCCTTCCCGATTACTTTCGAGCGTGCCGCCAAGGTTCCCTGATCCTATCGGAGTGATTCAGGAAAATAAGTTCATCAAAATAATTATTTCCCTTTCACAAAGTTGTTGCTTAAGCGATTTTTTGTATCTTTATGGTTGTAATCAAAATAAATGCCTATGAAAATGAAACCGTTATTGTGGAGTCTGGTGGTCACTGCCGTGGTGTGCAGCCTCAGTCTGTTCGTTACACAATGGATGGGTCTTGCCGATAATTGGCGCATCTTTGTGAGCGTTTTTTTGGGGGTACTGTTGGGAAACGGTTGTAACCGGTGGTTACAGCGTGCAGCTCATTGAAAAATTCTCAGGCAAGCGGAATACTTACCTGAGAATTTTCTTTTTTCATCGGATAATCTCCGTATCCTTGTCTTTGAGCTGGATGGAGCGTTCGACGTCGCGGAACTTGCGTCCTTTGCTCAGGCGCCACGTCACGGTCAGGTTGACGAGGTTGCAGGCATCGCCGCTGTAGAGGGCGGTGCGTTTCTGTAGGTTCCGGTTCAGGACTTCCGATTCAAACAGCTTGTATTTGTGCTGAAAGGGCTGTTGCCAAATCAGGGCGAACTGCCAGTCCTTGTAGCTGTAGGCGGCCTTCAGGGTGATGTCGCCCCCGCTGTACCCCTTGGTTTCCCCTTCCAGGAAGCGGGAACCGTTGTCGGCGTAAGCATGGAGGGAGAGGTTGCCCAGGTAGGCGTTGACGGCCCCTGTGAAGAAGTAGGACGTGTAGCAGTGCGTGTAGTCCTGGCCGAAGTTGAAGCAGCGGAACAGTCCCCCGTAGGCCGTGACGGAGAGCTTTTCCGGCATCAGCCAGTAGCTTGCGTAGGCCATGGCGTTCAGTGCGTCAATCTCCTTCTGGTTGCGCTGGGTGTAGATGAATCGGTCGTCGGCCGTGCGTTCATACACCGCCATGTTGGGACGAAGGCATTGCTTGTAGAAACCTTCCAGACTGGCTTGCAGACGGTTGTTGGTGTACGTCAGCCGCAGGAGGTGATACATCTCCCGGTTGGGCTTGAGGTCGGGACTCCCCACGGTCCACTCCATGCGGTTGTTGCGGATGGAGGCATCGCTGATTATGGCCACTCGTGAGGTGCGTTCGTTCATTTGGAAATTGTAGCTCAGTTGCAGGGCGTGGGTGAAGTTGTAGCTCAGGGCCGCTTTGGGGCAGAAACTCCAGTAGTCGTACGAATGGGCCTGCTGGCGGTAGTGCAGGTAGCTGCCCCCGATGCCTGCCGAATAGCGGAGGTTGCCCCACAGTCCCTTGATTTCGGAGAACAGGTACACGCGGTTGTGGTGGATAGGGGTGGCAGCCGAGACGTCGCCCGTATATTCATTGTTCGTGTATTTCTGGCTGTAGTTGAGGCCGGCAGACAGGGTGAAGGGCTTCAACTGGTTTTCGTAGATGGCTTCGCTCAGGAGAGAGTAGGTGCGTCCGTCCACGTCGTAACTGTAGGGCGAACCCTCGTCGTAGCTGTCTGAGGAACGGGTGCCGATGTATGTACCCACGGCGTTGAGGGTGAGCGACTGCCGGGGCGTGAACTGCTGGAAGTAGTAGAGGTCGAGTACCGGACTCCCGCTCCGGCTTTGCTGCTGTTCGAGGGCCGTGTAGGTCTGTTCTCCGTCCACAATCTGCTTCTGATTGAAATTGTTGGGTACGTGACTGAAGTCGCCGCTCAGCGAAGCCTGGAACACATAGCGGGTGGAGTCGGCCAGGTTGTAGGTCAGCTTCAGCTGGTTGTTCAGGCTCTGGTTGCGCGAGGCGAGGTCGTTGCGCCGAATGGTATAGACCGACCCGTCGTTCAGGTGGTAGTGGGCCGTTTCCTCCGTCCGCAGGTCGCTGTAGTTCTGGTAACCGATGCTGTAGTTCAACGACAGCTCACTCTTTCCCGTGTTCCATTTGCCATACACCGTGTAGTCGCCCTGGCGGGTCGTCAGCGCCTGGGTGAACGAGGTGCCCAGCGTGTATCCGTTGTCTGCCCGTCGGGTAGTGATTTCGATGACGTAGGCAATGCCGTCGCCGTAGCGCACGCCGGGGTTGTCGATGAAATGAATGCTACGGATGCTCTTCGGGTCGAGCGAAAGCATCTCCGCCTTGTCCACGATGATGCCGTTGATGCGGATTTGCACGCTTCCCCGCTGGTCGATGGCCGAGATGGTGTGTCCCACCTCGTCCACACGGATATTCGGGAGGGTGAGTTGCTGGAGCAGGCTGTAGCCCGAGCGGGAAGAAGTCTTCTGCTGTTCGGAGGGATAGAGCAGCATTCCGTCGGTCTTCTTGATAATCCGGTCGGCCTTGACCTCCACCTCGCCCAGTTCCACGGTGGGTTCCACCTCTTGCGCGAGGGAGGGGAGGGTCAGCAGCAGAAGGAAGAGGATGGCCCTGAATCGGGAGATGGTCAGCGGAAGCCGGCTTCCGGCTCCCTGCTGGAAAAGTAATCTGAGTGTTTGCATTTGTTCCTGTGTGTAAAATTCAGGAACAAAAGTAGGGGGCTGTCACGAAGGCGTCAAAAACCGACGCTGACATTTGCCTGACAATTCGCTGTCAGTCTTTCATCTCGTTGATTTCCAGTGAATAGTTCCGCCCTCTGTCGGCCACTATTTTCAGTCGCGTATGCTCCTCCACGATGGGTTTCAGGCGGCGGATAAGGGTGTAGAGCGTGTCGTTGGCATCGTCTTTCTTGGGCCAGAGCACGGCACAGATTTCTTCTTTCGTGAGCGAGTGGGAGGGAGCCTGCCAGAAGAGCCGCATCAGTTGTTGCTGCATGGGCGTGAAGCGGATGGGCGTATGGTCGGCTGCGTAGAAACGGTCGTCCGCGTCCGAGTAAGTCAGTCCCCCGAAGTCCTGGGCGGATTGTGTGCCCCCTTCAGCCGATAGTACGCTTCCTTCGGCAGGTTGCAGCATCGGGTTCTCCTTTTCCCGCTTCCGCAAGTACAGCATCGAGCCGATGGCCCAGAGCAAAGCCGCCGCCATCAGTCCGCCGGGCAAGCGCTGGTCGGACATGTCGAATACGGCCGCTGCCGACAGCCGGGTGTAACCTTTCAGGGCCAGCGTTTCGCCCGCCCGTCCGTTGCGGACCACCAGCGTGTCACTGCAGATGGCCTGTCCGTCCATCGAGCTGCCCCGGTAGTCGCCGTCCATCACGTCGAAGGTGAGGAAAGCCGCCTCTTTCAGTCGCGGGTTCTTCAGGTGGCGGCAGAAACGTTCGTCGGACACGGCGATGAGCACCTGTCCGCCCGAAGTACGCCGGAGCTGCTTGTATGCCCGTATCGTGTCTTGTGTCACAATGGGCTCCTTCTTTTCCAGTAAAGTCAGTGCCAGTGCCTGATTCAGGTCGGCTGTTATTTCGTTTCGTGTCACGTGGTAGTTATGGCGTCCGGCCAGCAGGGAAGTCAGCATCAGCGCCAGAAACACGGTGACGGATAGTAGTCTGCGATTCATATATATCGGGTTTGGTTTCTGCAAATGTAATGAATTCTGTGCTTCCTCTTTCTTATGGCGGATGAAAAATATTGTATTATTTATACTCCGCTTTGCTCCGGTATTCATTTGGAGTCATTCCGGTGGCTTTCTTGAATACACGAGTGAAGTGCTGCGGGTACTGGAAACCGAGTTGATAGGCTATCTGACTGATGGACTCCGAGGGGAGAAGCAGCTGTTCTTTGACGATGCTGATAATTTTGTCTTGTATATATTCCAGGGCGGTTCTGCCTGTTTCTTTTTTGATAAGGTCGCCAAAATAGTTGGTTGACAGGCAAAGTTCGCTTGCGCAGTGTTTCACGCTGGGCAATCCCTTTTGTGCGGCATTGTCTCCCGTGAAATATTGGTCCAGGAATGTTTCGAAACGGGTTAGAATGTCGCGGTGGGCATCCTGACGGGTGATGAACTGCCTTTCGTAGAAGCGCAGGCAATAGTTGAGCAGCAATTCGATGTGGTTGGCAATCAGCCGTTTGCTCATCCTGTCCACACTGTGTTGCAATTCCTCCTGAATGTTCTGCAGGCAGTCGATGAAGGTGTGTCGTTCCCGTTCCGAGAGGTGCAAGGCTTCGTTCACTTCATACGAGAAGAATGTGTATTCCTTGATAGTGCGTCCGAGGTTGGTGCCGCGAATCAGGTCGGGATGAAAGCACAGCGCATAGCCTTTCGGCTGGAACGTTTCGCCCGTATCTTCTATGCCGATGACCTGTCCCGGTGCAAGGCAGACCACCGAGCCTTTCTGGTAATCGTATCGCTGGCGGCCGTAAATCAGGTCGCAGTTCTTTTCGTCTTTCAGAAAAATCACGTAAAAGCTGAACGTATGCCGCATGTGGTGCATCGGTTTGGCCTGTGAAAGATCAATCACGCTGACCAGCGGATGCAGAGTTTCTACGCCGAGCATGTCGTCGTACTCTGTAACGGTTTCAATGTTCAATAAGGAGGTTTTCATCGGTTCGTATGTTTCTGACGGAAAAAGTACGAAAGAATTCCGGTTTCTGGTTCCCGCCGCTCGTGAAATCTGTGTTTTCATGCAGTAAATCTGTGTTTTGTATCCCTACGGATAAAATGGCACGGACTACTTTGGCCATAACATTAACAGATAAATATTATAGAACTATGACACAGGAAATGGAGAGCCGTATGGCTTTGAAAGATTTAGTGGACCGTTATGCGACGGAATCGGATAAAAACAATCAGGATTACTATCGTAACCTGTTTCGTCCTGATGTGAAGTTGAAAGTGTATATGGGAGACAAACAGATTATGGATATCCATAATGTGGAAGATATGATTGCACAATACAAGGCATTCGGAGCTGCCAAGGCTTCGTTTCATCAGAACGGTCAGCAGGTAGTTGACTTTGTGGACGATACGCATGCCACGGGTATCTGTTATGCCATTGCAACGCTTGTGACGGAAGCAGATGGAAACGACCGGTTGACGATGTATGCCGTACGTTATTATGATAAATATGTGAAAGTGGATGGCCGCTGGTGGATTGCCGAACGGGAACAGCATTTTGTGTATGCAGCAGTTCCTCCATTGGTTTAACTGATATAAACGGAGTAAAGATGAAAAAGATTTTTTTATTTGTCTGGATGGGACTTTGTGCTATTGCGGGAGTGCAGGCGCAGGAACAGCATGATGGTTTGCCCGGCGTACCGCAGACAGAAGCATATGTGGTGACACCCGTTGATACGATCAGCGGGGTGACCGTCCGCAAGGTCTCTTTTTTACGCAGTAACCAGATTGTGCTGGTGGCAATTTGTTTTTACCAAAGAACTTCGATGGTTCGCAGCGCTATCCGGCTATTCTCAGTATTCATCCTGCGGGAAGTGTGAAGGAACAATCGGCCGGACTGTATGCGTACCGGTTGGCGGAGAACGGTTTCGTGACTTTGGCTTTCGATGCGGCTTATGCCGGTGAAAGCGGGGGAACGCCTCATTGGTCGGAAGCACCTTATGAGCGTGTGGAAGATATTCGCTATGCCGTGGATTACCTGGTGACTCTTCCGTTTGTGGATGAGCATCGTATCGGAGCGTTGGGCTTGTGTGCCGGAGGAGGATATGTCATTGCTACGGCTCCTACCGAGCATCGTATCCGTGCCGTAGCCGGAGTGAGTGCGGCCGATATCGGTGCAGCCAACCGGGAAAGCTGGTTGCGTGGCCGTACGGTGGAAGAACAGATAAAGTTGCTGGAAGACGTATCGGCACAACGTACCCGTGAAGCACGGGGTGCGGAACTGATGAAGGTGTATATGTGTCCTGAACCGACCGAAGAAACGGCCCCTTCTTTCCGTGAGGGATATGAGTATTACCGTACTTCCCGTGCCTGGCATCCTCGGGCCGATAACTTCTACCTGCGCAGGAGTCAGGCTACCAAGATGGCTTTTTCTGCCATCGAAAACAGTTATCTGCTGACACAACCTGTCTTGCTGGTGGTAGGAGATAAGGCTGATTCCGAATGGCAGACAACACGTTTTTATCAGGCTTTGCCGGGAAAAGACAAGGAAGTGTTTGTCGTTGCAGGTTATTCGCATATCGACCTTTATGACAAGCCGGGAGCGGTTGGTCCGGCAGTGCAGAAACTGACGGATTTCTTTAAACGGACCTTGCAATAAAACAATGGATATGAAACATACATTAAGGATACTTGTCATGATGTGGCTGGCCATGTGGCAGTTCACTTCGTGTGCGCAGACTTCTCAAAAAAAGCAGATTATGAATACAAAGAAAATTCTTGTGGCGTTCTTTTCCCGGGCGGGAGAGAACTATGAAGTAGGATACATTGAAAAGGGAAATACTCACATCCTTGCTGAAATGATAGCTGCCAAAACGGGTGGCACTCTTTTCCATATTGAACCGGTACGGCCTTATCCGGAAGATTATACGGAGTGTATAAAGGTGGCAAAAACAGAGCTTCACAACCAGGCTCGTCCGGCCGTGAAGGGAGATGTGGCGGTAGAAGACTATGACATTATCTTCATTGGCTATCCTAACTGGTGGGGAGATATGCCGATGGCTGTCTATACGTTCATTGAGCAGCATGGCTGGAAGGACAAAACGGTCATCCCTTTCTGCACGCACGAAGGAAGTGGACTTTCGGGGACAGCGCGCAAGTTGCAGCAGGCTTGCCAGGGGGCTACCCTATTGGAAGGGCTGGCCGTGCGAGGGTCTGTGGCGCAGAACTCGCCTGAACAGGTACGGAAGAGTGTGGAACACTGGCTTCAGAAATTGAAATATTAAAAGTGAGACAAGATGAAAAAAGAGGTAATGTTGCTTACAGGTGCCGGACAAATCGGTATGGCGATAGCCCGGCGGATGGGATATGGAATGAAGATTGTGGTCGGCGACAAGCGGATGGAAAATGCGCAGGCCGTGGCCGATACGATGAACCGTGCCGGATTCGATGTGTCTCCGGTGGAGATGGACTTGTCGTCGCGCGACTCAATCCTCGGATTGATTGAGACGGCACAGCAATATGGAGAGATAGCCATGCTGGTCAATGCGGCAGGGGTGTCCCCTTCGCAAGCTTCGATAGAGACCATCCTGAAAGTCGACTTATATGGTACGGCGGTATTGCTGGAAGAAGTGGGAAAGGTTATCCGGCCGGGAGGGGCAGGTGTGACGGTATCCAGTCAGTCCGGACACCGCTTGCCGGCCCTTGGTGCCGAGATAGACGCGCAGCTGGCTTGCACACCGACGGAAGAATTGCTGAGTCTGGAGGTGCTGCAACCGTCGCACATCCGCGATACGCTCCATGCCTACCAGCTGGCCAAGCGTTGCAACGTGAAGCGCGTCATGGCGGAGGCAGTGAGATGGGAAGAACGGGGCGCCCGTCTGAATTCCATTTCTCCGGGAATTATTGTCACCCCACTGGCACTTGACGAGTTCAACGGGGTGCGTGGGGAGTTCTATAAAAAGATGTTTGCTCAGTGTCCGGCGCATCGTCCCGGCACGGCCGACGAGGTGGCGAATGTGGCCGAACTGTTGATGAGCAACCGGGGGGCCTTTATCACCGGCTCTGATTTTCTGGTGGATGGAGGTGCTACGGCGGCTTATTTTTATGGCTCGAATCTGGAAAAGAGATAACACATAATCAATGCGTAGCCGGATACCACGAAGTCTGCGAGTAAGAACTTGCCAAACTGTTTGTGCTGGGTGTGGAGGTGGTGATGCCGGAATATCGTTCTATGGGGAGCGGACGGATAAGTTTCATGAAGGCGATGTGTAATTGTTTTAAGCAAGTATTTTTAGTTTTTCAGTGATAAGCGTTTTATATGTCTCTTTCATTTCATCCGATAAAAAAGAAAGGTCAATGAATTCCATCCATTTGCTTTGGACTTTAAGAAACTTGCGAAATAAATTTTCTATAATTTTATCTTCCAGTCCCGAAGCCTGCATGGATACGATAAAATCGGTTTTCTTGATTTTACGTTTTTTCCCGTTAAGTGTCAATGCCAGTTCTTCTGTATCTTCCGGCATGACCAATGCGGTTGATAGTAAATCATAGGCTGGGGTGAGGGTGTAAACTCCTTGCTGTGTGCTATACAGTGAGAAGTTTTTTAAGTGCATGTCGGCATTGCCTGTAATCCAGGAAAATACTACTTCCTCCCAGTAATTGACCAAGTCAAGTTTGGGTACGGAGGAATATTTTTGTATGGTTTTGGCAATTTGCTCGTAAGATCCTTTATACTTATATTCTGTCAGCCGCTCGGTTAGTTGGCACATGTCCTCCATGGCTAGTTTCTCTCCTTTTTCCGTACGGTCAATGCGACGGGTGATATAACAAAGCTCTCCATCCGCGAAACGGATAAGGCCGTGAGGTACCACTTTTATCCTGGCAAGTTCTGCCAGATGCATGGTTAAGTCTTCTATTTCAGGCAATTGCTCAAAACGCTCCGTTTGTGGTTTCAGAATGTATCTTCCCCATAACCCTACAATGGTAAAACGTTCTGCTTCATGAGGGCTCTTCTTGTGGATGTCCAGTGACAGTTTGGCCTGAACACCAGTCAATGTGGTCTGGCTACGTATTACTTGCCGGGCAAGTTCATTCAGATTTTGACGAGTATAGGGGAGTTCCGGGACTATAGGAGTGCCGAACAATTTTCTAGAACAAGTTTTGTGAAAGTCATGTTCACCTTCCGTCAACTCTTTGTAGCAATATAGACATTTGGACATAATTATTCCTCTTCTTTAAATAAAGGTTCTACGCCTACGGCTCCAATGCAGTCCTTGCAACAGGCTAATAGCAGGGACATCCGGTCCCGACCGTCGATTTTCCAGTTCTTTTCAGCGATATTAAGCAGCCAGCCTTCAGGTATCAGACCGTCAAAGAAAGGAAACAGCACTTTGTTCTGATATGGCTGTTCGGTGAGGGGAAGGGTCAGACTGATGGCTTCTGCTTTGTCTGAGGCCAGAAATTCCGGAGTATACTGAAAAGTATATCCATTTTCATCTTCTGTGAGAATACCGGCTTTTATGCCACGCAAATATACAATCGCCTGTTTCATGGCTCATCTTCTTTTGAAATGGGGACTGCACCGACTTCGCTCCCGAAAAGATTTAGTATCTGATTTACTTTATCCAGCCGGAGAGTTTGTTTGCCTTGTTCCAGTTCACGGACAAAACGTAAGCCTACTCCTGATTTTTCAGATAGTTCCACCTGCGTTAGATTGTATTGCTTACGCATGTCTTTTACATACTTAGAGAGTGTGGTTTGTTCCATGATTATACCCTTTTGGGTGTAAATATAATGAATTTTTCTTTGATTATACCCTTTAAGGTATAAAATTAATCTATCTGCCTAATGCTATACCCGAAAGGGTGTATTTATAACTTGTGATTTATTTGTGGGTAAATAACCTGGCAGACGGATTAGTTTCATGAAACTTACACTATTTTTTTATAGGTTACTTTGAAAGGCAGCACCTGGAACACTTCGCAGTCGGGCGTAATCAGTTCCAGCTTGTAGGTGAGAGAAGCCCCGTCTGTACCTTCCGTCAGCTGGTCGAGGACCTCTTGCGGAAGAAGATTCTTGAAACTGATTTTGCCACTGTTCATGCGCAGATAACGTGCCTGTCCGTTTTCGTCCACCGCAAGCAGGGCTACGGGAGCATACTGGCTCAGGATGCTTCCGGTGTATTCCTTGCGCGGGGTGACTTTCATACTGCTGAGGTCGTAGGAGATTTCGTGACCGTCGGTGGCAAAGAGCTGCTTTTTCGGATTTACGGTGATTTCCGTGTACGTGAAGTCGTAGATGTCCGTACCTTCGGGTTCCAGTTCTTCGTCGGTAGAGAAAATGACCACTTCACAATGACGCAAACGGTCATATCCTGTGAGGTGTACTCCGTTGCTCAGCAACTTGACCTTGACATGGTTTCCTTGTGAGGTGATTTCGCAACTGCCTTCTCTGGCTGGTTTGAAAATGAAAGGACCGTTGCTGCTCAGTACGTCGAATTCCGTTTCCTTTCCGGGGATGATGAGCGGATTTTCCTGTACCGAAACGGTCAGTTCGCGGACGTCCGACAAATCTGTGTGATATGTTTTCTGCACTTCTTCCAGTTCCTGTGCCGTCATCCGCTGATAGATGGAATAACCGTAGATATCGGTTCCTCCTGCCCGCACTCCCAGGTGGACGAGGAGCTCCATCGTGTCGCCGTTGACGGAGAGTAGCTGGAACACCGTGCGCTGGCCGTCGAGCAGACGGTTCTCGTCCGAGTAAGTATAGGTGTAAGTCCGGAACCCCGATGCAGGATAGGCATCCACGTACATGTATGCTTTCAGGGACGAGTGGCTTTCCACGTAATATTGGGTAGGACCGGCCCCTATCAGGTCTGTGTAATAATCCTGCGTCTGGCAAGTGCCGTCGGGATTGATTTCGTAGGTGTGGACGTGTTTCCATCCGTATCCTACCACGGCTTCCTCAAAGCGGGCAGAAGAAATGGGAGTGAGAGACGCTGGCTCACATTCTCCGTTTTCATTGAATGTGAAGGTGGGAAAGTCTACGTCGTCGTGATTGCAACTGATAAGACAGAAGATGCTCAGGAATACCAATAGAATGTCGGTGAGTCGTTTTGTGTACATGATAAACAAAGTGTCAGCTGTTTTCTTTTTTCCAGAAGAAATTCCTGAGCAGCCGTTGCACGAGAATCAGCAGTGCCAGCACACAAACGGTGTATTGCAGAAACGCTCCTTGATTCTTGAGGCCGTAAAAGAGCCCGATAATGAGGCATAACTGGAAGAGGTAGCCTAAGATTTTAAGTAACATAGTTTCTCGATATGAAGGTTCTGTTTACAAAGATAGCGTAAAAAATGAAGAAACGAACATCCAGACCTGAAAAATTCCCTGCCAGGCGCATTTTTGGGCTTCGCTTCGGCAGGGGAAAGAAGTGGACTGTAACTGCGATGGAAATGCTTGTCCGGGGGGCGTTGCAGCCGAGGTGTTACACCAGCGAGATGACGTAGCTTTCCATGCTTTTCAGGTCGATGTGCCAGAGCCGGCCGCTCAGTGCGTGCGGACTGCCCAGGATGACCTTCATCGTTTCGTTGGCTTCCACGCAACCCACTACGCCCGGTGTGACACCCAGCACGGCCTTCGACGGATGGGGCATGGCCAGCATGCCTTCCTCGTCGGGGAAGAGGGTGCGGTAGTCGGGACCGCCCTGGTAGTTGAACACGGAGACCTGTCCGTCGAACTCACGGATGGCTCCGTACACGTACACCTTGTCCAGCCGCACACAGGTGTCGTTGATGAGGTAGCGCGTGCGGAAATTGTCGCATCCGTCCACCACGATGTCGTAGTTGGCGATGAGGCATTCGGCGTTCTGCGGGGTGAGCCGTTCGTTCCAGGCTTCCACACGGATGTCGGAGTTGAGGGCTTGCAGGCGCAGCTTGGCCTGTTCCGCCTTGGAGAGCCCGATTTCAGGCTCGCTGTAGAGCACCTGCCGCTGGAGGTTGGTCTCGCTCACGGTGTCGTCGTCAATCAGTCCGATGGTGCCCACTCCGGCACCGGCCAGGTAAAGGGCCACGGGCGAACCCAGTCCGCCCACTCCCACGATGAGCACGCGGGCCTGTTTCAGAAGGAGTTGTCCTGCCTCGCCGATTTCGTCGAGCAGAATCTGTCGGTTGTAGCGTGCAGCTTCTTTTTCGGTCAGTTTCATAAGGTGAAAAGGGGATAAAGGGTGAGTAAAATGACAGAAGGCACCCGGAAGTCGGGAAAATGGCCTCCGGATGCCTTCTGAAGGGGGGGCTGTGTATGCCCGGAAAACGCCCTTGCGTTTTAGAAAAACGTCTTGGCGTTTCAACTGAAACGTCCTTGCGTTTTAGGGAAAACGTTTCGGCGTTTTTGTCCAAACGCTTCGGCGTTTCAAGTAAAACGTAAAGGCGTTTCTCAAAGGGTGTTCCGGAGGGCTTTTCAGCGGACCGGAGCCGCCTGGGCAAAGGTCTGTGCCATGTGGTCGAACGAAGCGTCCCAGTCTTTCCATACCGGTTCACGTCCCACGGCCTTCAGGGCTTTCTCCACTTCCACGGCGGTACGTTCGTCGCTCACGTGGAACTGCTCCAAGGCCTGCGGATAGGTGTAGTAACCACCCGGTTCCGTCTTGCTCTCGGCACTCATGGTGGTGACACCCAGCGTAGCCATGTGGTCGCGGATGTTTGCCGGTTCACGCGTAGAGTAAGAGATGTCCACGTCGTGGTCGAAGATACGCATGGCGAAAGTCACCTGTGCCAGTTCCTTGTCGCTCATGATGACGTTGGGCTGGAAACCCTCGTTCTCGGCCGGACGCATGCGCGGGAAGTTCACGCTGTATTTCGTCTTCCAGTAATGTTTCTGCAGGTAGCGCAGGTGGTAAGCCATCATGGTCACGTCCGTACGCCAGTCCTCCAGTCCGATGAGCACACCCATGCCGATGGAGTGTACGCCGGCCTGTCCCATGCGGTCGAATCCGTTGACACGCCATTCGAACTTCGATTTCATGCCGCGTGGATGGTACACGTTGTAGCGGGCCTTGTTGTACGTTTCCTGGAAACAGATTACCCCGTTCAGTCCGTGGTGCACCAGTTCGGCATACTCTTCCGTCTTGAGCGGCATCACCTCAATCTTCAGGTTGGAGAAATACGGTTTGGCCAGGTCGAGTGCTTTGGCCAGGTAAGGCACACCCGCCTTGGCCGGGTTTTCGCCCGTCACAATCAGCAGGTTCTCAAACGGAGCCAGCTTCTTGATGGCCTTGTACTCGTTTTCAATTTCCTCCGGCGTGAGGATGGTGCGGGCCATCGGGTTGCTGATGTGGAAGCCGCAGTACACGCACGAGTTGGTACACGAGTTGGTGATATAGAGCGGAATAAACATGGAGATGGTACGTCCGAAACGTTCTTCGGTATATTTCTTGCTGAGGCGTGCCATGGGTTCAAGAAACTTTTCGGCAGCCGGCGAGATGAGTGCCATGAAGTCGTCTACGTCGCACCGTGATTTTCCGAGTGCCCGTATCACGTCGGCCTCGGTTTTGGAGTAGATGGCCTTGGTCGTCTCCTCCCAGCTTATTTTTTCTAATTCGTCACTAAACATTTCAGTAATTAATAATTAAAAATTAATAATTAAAAACGGTGGCCTGATGCATTTATGAATTGGACTTGGCGGTTTTGATGATACTGACCAGCAGTTTGATGAGTTCGGTACAGTCCGACTGGATGGAATCGTACGCCGTTTTCTCGATGTAGTTGGATTCCGACAACAGCAGGAGCCAGTAGTCGGTCTCGTTGGCTTCTTTCAGCGCGATGTGCAGTTTGTGGGCGAAATCATTCTTGCTTTCGGCAAACTCGGCTTCCCGTATCAGCGCTCCTATGGCCGTGCCGCTGCGCAGCAGTTGTTTGGACATGACATACTCGTTCTTCTCGGTGGTGAGAAACTGGTATGCCTTGATGATGCGCAAGGCAAACTCCGTCGCTTTCCGGTTGATGACGCTGTCGTTTTTCATCTTGCCAAATCCACGGATGGATGCCTCCCTGGAAAAGGAAGTCATCCACTCGTTTTTCATTTTTCATTATTCATTATTAATTGTTTTCAGGTCGCGGCTGAGTTTCATCGCACAGAAGTTCGGACCACACATGGTGCAGTACTCGCCGTCGGTGTGACGTCCCTCGTTGAAGTATTCCAGCGCACGGTCGGGGTCGAGACTCAGGTGGAACTGGTCGCGCCAGCGGAACTCGTAGCGGGCCTTGCTCAGGGCATTGTCGCGGATCTGTGCGCCCGGATGACCTTTGGCTAGGTCGGCCGCATGGGCGGCAATCTTGTAGGTGATGACACCCGTACGCACGTCTTCACGGTTGGGTAGACCCAGGTGTTCCTTCGGGGTGACGTAGCACAGCATGGCCGTACCCAGCCAGCCGATTTGTGCGGCACCGATGGCCGAAGTGATGTGGTCGTAACCCGGGGCGATGTCGGTCACCAGCGGGCCGAGGGTGTAGAACGGCGCGTTGTGGCAGTGGCTGATCTGACGCTCCATGTTCTCGCGGATTTTGTGCAAGGGCACGTGTCCCGGACCTTCGATGAAGGCCTGCACGTTCTTCGCCCACGCACGGGTCACCAGTTCGCCCATCGTGTCGAGTTCGGCAAACTGTGCCTCGTCGTTGGCGTCGGCGATACAGCCCGGACGCAACCCGTCGCCCAATGACACGGCCACGTCATACTGTGCCAGGATGTCGCAGATGTCGTCGAAGTGCTCGTAGAGGAACGACTCCTGGTCGTGGATAAGGCACCACTTGCTCATGATACTTCCGCCACGGCTCACGATACCGCACAGACGCTTGTCGGCCAGGTGTACGTTGTGACGGCGGATACCGGCATGGATGGTGAAGTAGTCCACTCCCTGCTCGCACTGCTCGATGAGGGTGTCGCGGTAGATTTCCCATGTCAGGTCTTCTACCTTGCCGTTCACCTTCTCCAGTGCCTGGTAGATGGGCACGGTGCCCACCGGTACCGGACAGTTGCGCACAATCCATTCGCGTGTCTCGTGGATGTTGGCACCCGTCGACAGGTCCATCAGCGTGTCGCCGCCCCATTTGCAGCTCCACACGGCCTTGTCCACTTCCTCGTCGATGCTCGACGTGGTGGCCGAGTTACCGATGTTGGTATTGATTTTCACCAGGAAGTTGCGACCGATGATCATCGGTTCCGATTCCGGGTGGTTGATGTTGGCAGGCAGCACGGCCCGTCCGGCGGCAATCTCGTCGCGCACGAACTCCGGCGTGATGTAGGTGTCGATGCCCAGCTCCTTGCAGTTCATGTTCTCACGGATGGCCACGTATTCCATTTCCGGGGTGATGATGCCCTGTTTGGCGTAGTACATCTGCGTGCAGCTGTGGCCTTCCTTGGCGCGGTAGGGCAGGGCGATGTGCTCAAAGCGCAGGTGGTCGAGCGAGGGATCGTCGCGGCGCATCTTGCCGTATTCCGAAGTGATGGACGGCAGCTGTTCCACGTCGCCGCGGGAAGTAATCCAGCTCTCACGCATGCGCGGCAGTCCTTTCTTCAGGTCAATCTGGATGTTCGGGTCGCTGAACGGGCCGCTGGTGTCGTACACGTACACCGGGTCGTTGGGGGTCATTACCTTCTTTCCGTCGACTACGGTCACTGTGGGGGTGAGGTTCACTTTCTGCATGCCTACCTTGATGAAGGGGAATAAAGTGCCCTGCATGTAGGCTTTCTCGGCATGGGCGTATGCTTTTTGGTCTTTTTCTTTTTCCATATATCAATTAAACTTACTCATTCAAGAAAGAAGTGAGGGGAGAGGAAGCGGAAGCTACTAGGTTGTCGGCCTGCACGCCCAGTCCGGCTTCGTAGGCACGGCGTCCGGCGATGACAGCTTCCTTGAAGGCGATGGCCATTTCCACCGGGTTTCCGGCAACGGCGATGGCGGTGTTCACCAGACAGGCGTCGGCACCCATCTCCATGGCTTCAGCGGCATGGCTCGGAGCTCCGATACCAGCATCCACTACCACCGGCACGTTGCTCTGCTCGATGATGATGCGCAGGAAGTCGCGGGTCTGCAATCCCTTGTTCGTACCGATGGGGGCAGCCAGCGGCATCACCGTAGCGGCTCCGGCTTCTTCCAGACGCTTGCAGAGGGTCGGGTCGGCCTGGCAGTAGGGCAATACCACGAAACCGAGTTTCACGAGCTCTTCCGTAGCCTTCAGGGTTTCGGTAGAGTCGGGCAACAGGTAGCGCGGGTCGGGATGGATTTCCAATTTCAGCCAGTTGGTGCCGAAGGCTTCGCGGGCCATCTGTGCGGCGAACACGGCTTCTTCTGCGGTGCGCACGCCGGAGGTGTTCGGAAGGAGTTGGATATGCGGGTGGACAATGTGTTTCAGCATGTCGTCTTCCTTGTTCTCAAGTTCGATGCGTTTCATGGCGACGGTCACCATCTGGGTGCCGGAAGCGAGAATGGCTTCTTCCATGACTTGGTTGGAGTTGAATTTTCCTGTTCCCAGGAACAAGCGGGAGTTGAATTCTTTTCCCGCAATCATTAGTTTCTTCATTGTTCTATATATGTTTTTGGTTTGTTTTCTTTTGGCTTGCTTTTACTTTTTCTTTTTGGCGGCAAAAAGAAAAAGGTAACAAAAAGAAAAACCGCCGTCTGCAGCTTCAAGGCGGCTGCGAGGCTTCACCCGGCGGAAGCGCAGGAACTCGCTTCGCTCAAACAGCCTGCGCTTCTTTTCGCCGTGCTCCGCTTCTCCGCTTTTCGCCTTGAAACTGAGGACGGGATTTTTTCGCTGGCTTGCTCTTCGCTCTTCGCCTTTTGGGCGAAATCGCTGTGTGGGGAGGTGGGGCTTTTGCTTGTGCTTTTTTGCTTTCTTGCTTCGCTTTTTGCTTTGGCCTTCCTTTGGGCGAAATCGCTGTGTGGGGAGGTGGGGCTTTTGCCTGTGCTTTTTGTTTTCTTGCTTCGCTTTTTGCTTTATCCTCCCTTTGGGCGAAATCGCTGGAAGAGGGGCGTGGAGTTTTAGTTTGCGTTTCTTTGCGCTTTGCGCTCGTCTTTTTTCAGCATATTTCTTTTGGGTGAAATTGCTGGCAGAAGCTTGGGCTTTTTCCTTTCGTTGCGTGAAGAATATTCGTTCTGCGCTCTACGTTGAGATAAAACCGGTTGGTCGCAGTGCTTTATGCTCCGTAGGGAGGGCGAATGAGCTTGTGGCTTGCGTTCCTTGGCGAGAATGAAAGGTTTTTTCGTCTTTCCGTTCTTAGAGATGAATCCAATGCGCTATGCGGCCCATCGGAATCAAAAAATAAAAGTCAGTCGTTTTTAACTGTTAACTTTTACCTTTTAACTCTACCACCGTTCGTCCTCCGTTTTTCATTATTCATTATTCATTTTTAATTGACTCAGGATTCTCCTCGTTTCTTCCACTGGATTCCCTGCCCGCAGGATGGTGCCGCTCAAGGCGATGCCTGTCACACCGGTCTGTAGGATGGCGGGGATGTCGTCCAGGGTGATACCCCCGATGGCGACGATGGGCAGGTGGATGCCTTCCGCCTTCATCTGCTGTACGATGGAACGGTAGCCTTCGAGGCCGAGGATGGGGCTGAGCTTCTCTTTGGTGGTGGTGAAGCGGAAGGGACCGCAACCGATGTAGTCGGCACCGGCTTCATAGTGGGCCCGTACGTCGTCGAACGTGTTGGCGGTGCCCCCGATGAGGAAGTCTCTGCCCAGGATTTTCCGCGCTTCGGCTATCGGCATGTCGTTCTTGCCCAGGTGCACCCCGTCGGCCTTTAGCTTGCGCACCAGTTCCACCCGATCGTCGATGAGGAAGGTGGCCCCATACGTGCGGCACAGTTTCTGTACCTCCACGGCCACGGCTTCCGTCTCTTCGTCGGAGGCATGCTTCATGCGCAGCTGTACCCAGCGGCAGCCCCCTTCGAGGGCCATGCGGGCCGAGTCAAGATACGAATACGTGTCGGTGAAATGCGTGATGAACTGCAGTTTGAAATGATTCATGTCCATGGCCTCATCCTCCACAAGCGGCTTTGATGATGACCAGACTGTCGCCCTCCTTCAGGACGGTGTGTTCCCATTCCGCACGCGGAATCATGCGGTTATGCAGCGCGATGGCCACTCCCTGTGCCGGAAGCTCCAGTTGCTGTGCCAGTGCGGCAATGTGCTGACCTTGTGTAAGTTCAGTCTCTTTGTTGTTTACCAGTACTTTCATAATCGTTCAGTGTTAGCGTAAACCAAAGAGGCGGGTCCCGAAAGGGAAAAGAAAAATGGAGGCCGGAATCAACAATCCCTTCGTCGGTATTAACCGCATCAGGTTCGTAGGGTATAATCTCAGCCCGGACGCATCCTTGGGGCACCCCTTTGTCTACTTTCTGGCAAAGGTAACGAAAACTTTGAAACGGCGGACAGCTGCCGTGCCTTTTTTACCTTTTTTTGCAGGCAATCAACGGTGCTCCCTGAACAGCTGCACCTTCACGCCGAACGAGAGGCGGAGAATGTCGCGCATCGAGAGACTCTTGTTGGTCACCTTGCTGATGAGGTACAGCTCGCAGGTGCTCAGCTCGTAGAAGAGGGAGACATGGCGCACCAGTTCGTGGCGGGGACTGAATCCGAACCGTTGCCCCACGAAGAGGTAGGGCCGCACCTTGGTGCTGAAGTTGTAGTATTTGTTGGGATAGCGTCCCGGCTCCTTTTTCCAGAACTCCTCGCCCGCAATGGTTGTGAAGTAGAGTCCGCAGTAGAAGGGTTCCGCCATCCAGTGCTCCTTGAAGCAGATGCTCCAGGGAATGTAGTTCTGCTTTACGGTGAAGGTGAGCCGGAACTTCTCGGCATATTTCGACGGGAGAAAACCCACGAGAAAGTCCGTTTCCCACTGGCAGCGGCGTCCGTAGTCCCAGCCTACACCCACCGAGTTGAGTCCCATCCCTCCGGCGTACTGCCATTTCAGGTGAGTGGGTTTCAGGCGTTCCCATCCTTCATAGTGCAGGTGCGTGCGCTGATCCCACCGCCGTTCCCTGACGGTCGGGGCGACAGAGTCATTCTGTGCCTGCAAGGGCAGGAGCGTTATCGCGGCCAGTCCTCCCACCAGTATCCCTTTAAAAATTGACCACTTCATACGCATAGCCGTCGGCATTAAGGGTGAATAACAGGTAAGCACGCTTCTTGGCACAGGTACACTCGTAGTACAGGATGCCGTCGTCGAAGAAATCATCCACACTGATATTGTGTCCGTGGCCGTAGACACAGAACTGCAGGTCGGGCATCTGCCGCAGGTAATACTCGAAATATTCCGCCAGGTTGTTGTTGAACTGCTCGGAGAAGGGGCCCGCATGCATGGCCACCACGGTCTTTTCCACCCCCTCGGGCACATTGTCGATTTCATTGCGGATATACTGGATGTTGGGCACAGCCGACGAGTTGTCGAACTCCAGGGCGTTGGTGTTCAGGCAGAGAAACCTTACGTTGCCGGCGGTGAAGGCAAAATCCTCCGTGCCGAATATTTTGCGGTACACGTCGAGTCCCGTAGCCAGACAGTCGTGGTTGCCCAGCAGACAGACGTAAGGCACGTTCAGTCCGTTGAGAATGTCGCGCTGCTTCTCGAACTCCAGCTTCAGGCCGAAGTCGGACAAGTCGCCCGTGTGGACCACGAAGTCCAGGTCGCCCCGCCGGTTCAGCGCTTCCACGGCATCCTCCGTCTCGTCGTACCAGCGCTGCGTGTCGCTGATTACGGCAAACCGTATCTCGTCTTTTCCCCGGGTAGCCTCCTCGATTTGTTCGATGTGGCGGCGGTTCACATCCGTCTCCCCGTCAATGTCCAGGTCGTACGGATGATATTCTATCATGTCGCATCCGCCCAGCAGCAAGGCCCAGAGGCAGCCGTATATCAGCCGGAAGTGCAGGCGGAAACGAAGAGAGAGTGTCGGATAAGTACGCATAAGCAATTTATTTTATATGTGCAAAGGTAAGCCACAAATGCGGTTCGTCCGTTTTTCAGAAAGTCGGATTTTCTGTCCTGAAAGTCGGTATTTCCCTTGCAAAGAACATTTTGCACACTTATCCGGCAGTCAGGGGGAGGCCTTTCAGCCCCTTCCTGTGAGGTCTGGCGGGAGCCGCTCCGGTTACCACTTCACCGGCTCCTGCAGAATCTGTCCGTCGGTGGCATCCTGCGCCGTGAACGCGTTCGCCTTGTACTGCACGCAAATCATCACCAGCGGTTCCGTGCCGTGGTTGCGCACCGAGCGCTTGCCTTCGGGAGCCACGCGTACCACGCTTCCTTCCGCCACGGGGAATACCTTCCCGTCTACCTGAAATTCTCCCTTTCCGCTCACGAAGATATACAGTTCCTCGTGCGTCTGGTGCGTGTGAAGGAAACCGGTCTCCTTTCCCGGGGCGAACGACTGGAACGAGATTTCCGCGCCCGTGGCATGCAACGCCTGTCCCATGAACACCTTTCCCTGGATTTCCATTCCCGGAGCTACCGGCAATACATACTCGTTCAATTCGCTGAATGAACCTGTGGATACGGCGGAAAAATGTGCGCCTGCTGCAATTTGCTGAATCTGTTTCATAGTGTAACTGTTTTAATGATTTCGACAGCAAAGGTGGACGATTCTTTTGTCTCATACAAGAAGGGAGTTGAATGTAAGTAAGTTACTTTCAGGTTACTAATGTTCATTACGAGCCGGTTACGTCCGGCAGATTTAGATTTTTTTAGCAGAGGATATCCCGGATGGCAGACAAAAAATTTTTTCTTTCCACAACCGGCTGACATCCAGCAAAAGTGAGAAAAAGGTTACTAACTGGAAGAAATGTAACCTCTTGTCTGTCAGGAAAGAAAACACTAAGTTTGCACCGTAAACGCTACGGAAGGCCGCATCCGGCAGGCATTTCCTGCACCGGAAACTTCCGCGGCCCGACCCTTTAAAGAAACAAGTAAGATGATGAAAAATGAAGTAACTCCCGAACAGGCATCCGTCCTGGAAAAAAACAAACAAGTCATGCAACAGTTTATCCGCTTCATCAACACGGGCGACCGCTCGGTAGGTGAAGCCATTATCGCCCCCGAAGTGATTTTCTATGCCCCCACATCGCCGGAGCCGTTGCACGGTTTTGAAGGCTATATGGACGTGCTCCGCATGATGCGCGGTGTCATGCCCGATGTACAGTGGAAAGCCGAAGAAGTCATTGCAGAAGGCGACAAGGTGATGATCCGTTTCACGATGAGCGGCACCCAGACCCAGCCTTTCATGGGCATGCCCGCCACCGGCAAACCCGTTCGTGTGACGGCCATGAACATCTATGAGCTGAAAGAGGGCAAGATTGTCCGCGAACATGGCGTGCCCGACCTCTTCAGCATGCTGATGCAGCTCGGCATGCTGCCTGCACCGGGAAGCAAATGATTCTTCCGCGAGGAAAGAAGCTGCTACTCTTCTTCGGCAGCTTCAAACTCCTCCCGGTGTTTCACGATGGATTTCATGTGCTTCTGTGCCCAGTCGGTCAGCTGGACGATGAAAGGCACCAGCGAGTGTCCCGTCTCCGTCAGGCTGTACTCCACCTTGGGAGGCACCTCGGGATACACCTTCCGGTTCACCAGTCCGTCGGCCTCCAGCGTACGGAGCGTACCCGACAGTACCCGCGACGACACATCTGGAATCAGTCTCCCCAGCTCGCTGAAACGCAGCACCTCGTGCTCACTCAAAATCAGAATGACCAGCAAAGCCCATTTGTTGCCGAAGCGGGCAATCACGTTCCGCACCGGGCAGATTTCGATAATGGTATTCTTTTCTTCCTTCTTTCTCATGGTTTATTCCTTTCGCCGGAGTGCCGGCCTTTTCGTTTTTCTGCCCAAAGTTAGCAAATAACCCGCAGATACCGCCCCGCAAAAATCCCAATTTTTAGGTATTTCAAATCCGCGCCGGAAGCCGTTACTTTGCTGTGTCAAATCAAACATGTAGCATAATGAAGAAAACAGGTATTTTTTATGGCTCCCCCACCGGCACCACTGAGTCGGTGGCCCGCCTGATAGCAGACAAGCTGGGTATCGCCCCGGCAGACGTACACGAAGTGACCAAGCTTGATACGGCCCTGGCCGAAAGTTACGAGGCCCTGATTCTGGGCACCTCCACCTGGGGCGACGGCGAGTTGCAGGACGACTGGTACGACGGACTCAAGGTGCTGCAAGGCGCCCATCTCTCCGGCAAGATAGTGGCCCTTTTCGGCTGCGGCGATTCCGAGTCTTATTCCGACACTTTCTGCGACGCCATGGGCCTCCTCTATGAAGGGCTGAAAGACAGCGGATGCACCTTCGTGGGCGCCGTGGACGACAGCGGTTACACCTATTCCGCCTCCGTGGCCGCAGCCGACGGAAAGTTCGTGGGGCTGGCCCTCGACGACGTGAACGAAAGCGACCGGACCGACGACCGTGTGAGCGCATGGGCCGCACAGCTCCAAGCCGAACTGGCCTGATCATATCTCTCTATCTCTCATCTAAATCCGTAACCTATGATGACCCCTGATATTCATCCCGTGGAACTGAAAGTCTTTCTCAACCACATCTATGAGCTGAAGAAAGGCGTGCGACAGATGGTGCTGTACACCACGAATAAACGCTACGAAGATTTTGCCGTGAAACGCCTGCGAAGCCAGCGCATCCAGTTTGTGATTCAGCCGGTGGACGACGAGCGCATCAATCTCTTTTTCGGCAAGGCAGAGTGCATCGACGCCATCCGCCTGATGGTGACGCGCCCCCTGAATCGCCTCACACCCGAAGAGGATTTCATCTTGGGGGCCATGCTGGGTTATGACATTTGTGCCCAGTGCAAGCGCTATTGCACCCGCAAGACACGGAAAATGGGAGCCTGACCGGGCTCCCATTCTTTCTTAATTCCCTCTGTACGTAGAATATCCGTAAGGCGAAAGCGTGATGGGCACGTGGTAGTGCTTGCCGTCCTTGATTTCGAACACCACCTCGATGAAGGGGTAGAACGACGGCTGCTGCAACTGCTCGAAGTAGGGCGCCACGTGATACGTCAGGCGGTAGATACCCTTGTGGGCCTCCGTTCCCTCCAGAAAATCCTTCACCCGTCCGTTCTCGTCCGTCAGTTTCTCTTCCAGCAGTGCCCAGGTTTTGCCGTCGGGCTGAAGTTGCGAGAGACTGATTTTCACCCCCGCCGCAGGCTGTCCCTGCTGGATGTCCAGAATGTGGCTCGAAAGTTGGTACGTCTTTTCCTGTGCGAAGCCCACCAGGCTCCACACCAGCAGACAGAAAGTCCAGAATAGTTTCTTCATGATTTTTTCAGTTAAGGGGTTAAACAAGATTCAAACAAGATTGTAACGTTTACAAATATGGCGATTTTCCTCCTTTCCGCCAAGTTTCCCCTCCCGATGTCCCGCCGATTTTGAGGTTATTAACTAAACTCCTGCCGTGCGTGTGCCGTTTCGCTTGTATTTTTGCATCATGAAATACATCTACCTGCCCCTCGGATTCCTGTCGCTGGCCCTGGGCCTTGCCGGCATCTTTCTGCCCGTGCTGCCCACCACACCCTTTCTGCTGCTGTCGGCCGCCCTCTTTTTCCGCAGCTCGCCGAGAGCCTACCAGTGGCTGATGAACCACCGTCTGCTGGGCCCCTACATCCGCGATTTCCGGGAGTCGCGTGCCATCCCCCTGCGTGCCAAGGTGATTGCCCTGAGCTTGCTGTGGCTCACCTCCCTGCACTGCATCTTCCTGGTGTTCGATGCCCTCTGGCTCAAGGCGATGATGCTCGCCGTGGCCGTGGGAGTGACCCTTTATCTCTGTTCCTTCAAAACCAAACGAAATGACTGATACCCTCTCTTTCTGCGGACGCGAGGAAGCCGCCGCCCGCATGAACCGCTTCGGAGGCGAAGGCCGTCCGTTCTTTTTCCTGATAGACTACGCCGGCGAGCAATGCCTGGTGGAAGAACCCCACCGCCTGCCGCCCTCGGAACTGCTGTTCGCCTTTCCGGGCGCCACGAACGTGCCGGAGGAGGACCGCCGCACCCCGTATCCCGCCACCTTCCGCTGGGAGTCCCGCCCGATGTCGTTTGCGACCTACCGCCGCGGGTTCGACCTCGTACACCGTCACCTGCACGGCGGCAACTCCTTCCTGGTGAACTACACCTGCGCCACCCCCGTTGACACCGACCTCACCCTGCGGCAGGTGTTCGACCACGCCCGCGCCCCCTACAAGCTCTGGCTGCACCGCCGCTTCGTGGTCTTCTCGCCCGAAACCTTCGTGCGGATAGCCGACGGCTTCATCTATTCCCATCCCATGAAGGGCACGATGGATGCCACGCTGCCCGCCGCCCGCGAACGCCTGCTGTCCGACCCGAAGGAAGCCGCCGAGCATGCCACCATCACCGACCTTATCCGCAACGACCTGAGCCGCTTTGCCACCGAAGTGACCGTGACCCGCTACCGCTACCTCGACGAGCTGCACACCCATCGCGGACCCCTGCTCCAGATGAGCTCCGAAATCCGTGGCCGCCTGCCCGAAGACTATCCCTCGCGGCTGGGTGATTTGTTCTTCAGCCTCCTGCCCGCAGGGTCCATCACTGGCGCCCCAAAGCCCCGCACCGTGCAGATTATCCGCGAAGCCGAGACCCACGACCGCGGTTTCTACACCGGTGTGACCGGCTACTTCGACGGACGCCACCTGGACAGCGCCGTGCTCATCCGCTTCCTGGAACAGCAGTCGGACGGCACGAAGCAGTTCAAGAGCGGGGGAGGCATCACCTTCCGCAGCGAATCCCGAAACGAATACGAAGAAATGAAACAGAAAGTCTATGTGCCTCTTTATTGAAACCCTCCGCATTGAAGACGGCAAGGTGTGGCATGCCCCGCTGCACGACCGCCGCCTGAACGACACCCGTCGCGCCTTCTTCGGCCCCGTGCCCGACCTCCACGTGACGGATTTTCTCCGTCCGGAAGCCTACACGGAACGCACCCGCTGCCGCCTGACCTACGCCCGCGACGTGGTCCGCGTGGAATACTTTCCCTACCGCGTCCGCCCCGTACACCGTCTGCAACTCGTGGTGCGCGACGACGTCGACTACCGCTACAAACGGGCCGACCGCCGCGTGCTCGACGAAGCCTTCGCTCTCCGCGGCCAGGCCGACGACGTGCTCATCGTCCGCCACGGACTCCTTACTGACACCTCCATCGCCAACATTGCCCTTTGGGACGGATGCGAGTGGCATACCCCCGCACGTCCCCTGCTGGAAGGTACCCAGCGCCGCCACCTCCTCGACACCGGACAGATAAAAGAAACGGACATCCCGGCCGCCTCCCTTGGAAGCTACCGGCACATCCGTCTGTTCAACGCCCTGATTCCCTTCGGCGAGGTGGAACTCCCCGTGAGCCAGGTGCTATATTAATTTCTTTCGCGTCACTCCACCAGCTCGTAGCTGCTGATTTGAATCGGCATGTCGAGGTTGTGGAGCACCTTCTCCAGCATAATCCCCTCCAGGTTGTCGTATTCATAGCCGAACGTAGCCCGGATGCCCTGCAAGATGAACTGCGTGGCCCGGTCGAGCGCAATCGGCAGACTGTCGCCCTGCATCAGCGAGCCCGTGATGACACTCGTGAACGTGTCGCCCGTGCCCGGATAGTGCGCCGGCAGATACGGGCAAGTCACCTTCCAGTAACGGTCGCCGAAGCGGTTGTACGCATAGACCGACGTCGAGCGCGGGTCACCGCTCACCGGCACGCTCGTGGCAATCACGATGGCCGGTCCTTGGTCCGACAGCGTCTTCAGCGCCTGCTTCAGTTCCGCATCCGTCAGCTCCTCCCGGAACGGCATGTCCAGCAAGTAGTACAGCTCCGTCAGATTCGGCGTGATGACATCCGCCAGCCGGATCAGCTTCCGCATCTCCGTCACCATCTCCTCGGTGATGCCCTTGTAGAGATGCCCGTTGTCGCCCAGCACCGGGTCGACCACCACCATGTCGTTCTCGCCGCGGAACTTCTGGATGAACTCCTCCACAATCTGCGCCTGCTGCGGCGAGCCCAGGTAGCCCGTGTAGAACGTGTCGAAGTGCACGTTCATCTGCTCCCAGTGCGCGATGATGTGCTTCATCTCCTCCGTCAGGTCGAGGAAGGAGTAGGAAGGGTACTGCGTGTGCGTGGACAGCACCGCCGTGGGCAGCGGACACACCTGGAATCCCATGGACGAGAGCACCGGGATGACCGCCATCAGCGATACGTGGCCCACCCCCGACAGGTCGTGTACGGCGGCCACCTTCTTCACCTGATTTTTCAGGAAACCTCCCGTCCGTTGAGGCGTTTCCGTCGGAGCCGTCGGCTTTTTCTTCTTGTACTTCCGTTCCTTTTCCCAGGCCGCTTTCCGTGCCTGATATGCTTCATATTGTCGTTCAATGTAATTGTCTGCCATAGTTTTGTGAATTTACAATTACAAAGGACGCTACTTTTTATGGAACGAGCAAACTTTTTCGTGCATTTTGTAGGACGGGGAGGGGAAAAACGAAGGCTTGCTCCAGGGGAATCCGGGGCCTTGTAGCAGATTTTTGGGCTGATTCCGGTTTGTGCAGTTTGGTTTCTTTTTGCTGCTTTTGTCGGAACTTGGGTGTCTTTCTGATTCTGCTTTTGTGGGGATTTTCTAGGCAATTTGGAGAAGAAACCCCTTTCAGAAGGCCTCTGGAGGGGGTGGCTGGGGTGCGAAATGGAGAGGTTTGGGGGAATTTGGAGGCAGGGGCTTCTCGTTCTTAGGGATTTTGGGGCGTTTTTGGAGGCAGGATGGGGAATTATCGGGAGATTTTGGGGCAGAAAACGGGCTTGCGTTTGTGGTCAAACGTCCTTGTGTTTTAGATGAAACGCCGAAGCGTTTGGGAGCGAACTCTTCGGCGTTTGGGGTGAAATGCACTTGCGTTTGAGGGAAAACGTCCTTGCGTTTTGGGGTGTATGGTTTCTGAGTGGGGTTTGGGAGGGTGTTTGTTGGATTTGGATGGCTGTTTGGGTGGGTGTATTTTCTAGTTGGTGGAGTTTGATGGATTGTTTTGGATTGCCTTTTTGAAGGTTTTTCTTTGGACTTTTGTGAGCGGTGGTTTTGGAATTGCTTTTTTGCTTGCTTTTAGTGTGAGCGTTTGTGTGATTGTGTTTCTTTTTGAATTTTGATAAGCGGTTCTGCTTGCGGATTTTGAGCGGATGGACGGCGGGGCGAGAAAAGAAAGTGGTTTTGGAGAGGGAGTGGGGGAGGTGACATTTTGGTAGTTACTGGTGGTTAGCGCATTTTTCTCGCTTCTGTCATTTGCAAATCATTGATATTCAGCGATATTACAAAGCCCTGTATCGTGATACAAATCCCTGACGGGACAAAAACGGGACAAAACCACAGGAAAATAAAATCAAGAACGCTCTTTACCGGACATCCCTTGCCGTGAATACCCTTTCACGACACAAAGGTACGCTTTTGTCCCGTGAATACCAAGCATAACCCCATAAATTTACTGCAAATATGCTGTCAGACAATACTTTTCGCGGAATTGGGCATTTTGAGGTAGATACATCAAATGTCGGAACTCTACATCTGCGATTTGGTGTAAAATCCCTGTTAAAATCTGTTTAACGGCATTTGTACACTATGGTTACTTTGCCGTTGGACAATGCGTATCGAAAGTGTACAAGCTGTTTGCCGCTTTTGTGACATCCGAATGTATGCCTAATCAGGATGTTACCTAAGTAATGTGACACGGAACAGTAGCCGGACAATGCGACAAGCGCCATATTGTACAATGTATGAAATTCGCTGATTTTCAAATCATTAAATAGCTATAATACAGGAAATTATGTCGTCCTTTTTTAGCTGAATTACAAATCAACCATATACATTTGCGACCGAAATTGATTAACAAAGCAATTAAATATAACGATTATGACGGAAAACAAGAACTCGAAAATGAACCTCGAACAGGAACGTAAGATTGCGGAACTCCAAGAACGGGTGAACCGATTGGAGAACCTTTGCTATGCGGCCAAAGAAGTATTGAATCTGGAGGAAGCGGCAACCTTTCTCGGCATTGCCAAAAGCACCCTTTACAAGATGACCCACTTGAACCAACTGCCGTACTTCAAGCCGTCCGGAAAACTCATCTTCTTTGAGAAGAAGAAGCTGATTGAGTGGGTACGCGGTGCAAAGTCTATGTCCGTTGAAGAAATCAAGGAGGAAGCAGCCGCCAAGATTCAGGAAATGAACGAAAGACAGTAAAGCATTATTATTCACACTAAAATCAAAATAAAATGGAACAGATTAAGAACATGGAACAGGCCGGAGCAGCTTCGGTCATTCCTGCCGAAAAGAAGAACGAGAGTAGAAAACGTGAAGTAAGCGGAAAGGATGTACAAGCTATCCGCTCGTTTTTAGAAAGTCTGAGCGTTTACGAGGCGGACGCATTGCGTGTGAGCATTGCCATTGCAGACGGTAAGACCACCGCGGAAAACATTTCATCGGATGACCGCCTTGCGCTCAACCGTTATCTCAACAGCGGAAAGGACAACGAACGGATGACTGCGGACAATGCGCAGGCACATCGGCTGAACCGTGCGTTTCAGTTATTGGAGCGTGTGGCCGAGTTTTGCGACAAGCGTCAGTTGGTCACGGTAAACAGGTCGTTGCTATCCATCGCCGTGGATGCGGCGGACATCAGCCGAGCCGTTTCCTCACTTGACAAGCGTCCAGCACCGGGGCAACCGTTCCCCAATAGCACAGGCATTAGTGGCGCAGGAAAGTAATCGTATGCGGTTGGAAAATTCAAATGACCGATGAAAATCCACTATGGATATGGCTGCATCCCGTTCCTTTTCTTCCCTTATTTCGGATTGGAACATGTTTAGGAACGGGTGCTGCTTATCGGCAAAACAGTTTTTCGCTTACGCATTACACAAAAGGATGAAGCCGTGCAGGGAACAACGAAAAGCTAACAGTCTATTCCGTACATACTTTTTTACGGCTTCATTCCATTCTTACAACAGAAGCATCACATTTATATCACACTTATAGAAACAAAATTTTATGGACAAGGAAAAATACAGTTTCTTGCACCCGACAGGGATTGAAACATTTGCGTTCATCTTTTCGGGCAATGCACTACAATGGTTGCACGGAACAACAACCGATGACAACGGCAGGAAAATCGGCAACTTCACATTGTTTGGCGACCTCTTGGCAAGGATGGCTCTTGCGGACGGTACGGCCAAAGGTTTCCACCGACCGCTCATGCTTTCAGTCGGTCAGGCGCAGTATTCCGAGGCGCAGCTATCTACGCAATGGAACATGGGCAGGAAGCGCATACGCCGTCTGTTAGATGAGCTGGCAAGGCTGGAACTCATAGATACCTACCGTTCAAGGGTAGCGTCCATAATGACCTTTCCATGCCTGTTGCAGTGGATGGCAAAGGATGGCAGCGTGGTTCCCAACCCGTTCATTCACAAGCGAAGGGAAAGGATAGAACCGCTCTGAATGGCGGCAAACGGACTGACTGGCAGGCTTCCCATTATTCCGTAGTCCCTCTATCCGGCAAATCATCCGGCACATATAAGGCTTTCCAATGGCTAACGTAATGGAGGAATGGCGTGGAGCGTCAGCGTTCAGTTGCGAGATATGCCGAGGTATTACCGCCTTTGGACGGTATTACCACGACACTCTCTGGGCGGTCTGGAAGCCCGTTGTCCTTGCCGCTCGCAGGCTCGCACCATCCCTTTTATAGATACCGTTTCACGACTATTTTAGCGACATTAGTTATGGCACATGAAGAAGATACTTCCAAGCAGCAATCCGGGCAGGAGAAGCCTGTTGTAAGGCGTGACAAGGTGGTGGTCACCAAAGTCACGGAACAGGAGCTTGAGCAAATCAAAAGCACCGCCGAACAATGCGGCATGACACGAAGCGATTTCATCCGGGCGAGGGCACTCGGCTATAAGCCAAGACAACGGCTTTCTGATACGGAGCTTAATGGATTGCGGCAGCTTGCGGCTTGCAGGACGGACATGGTGAACTTCGCCAACGCCATGCATGGTTTGAACGACAACGAGAAGATAAAACTTTTCCGGCACCAACCGGCCATGCTTGACTGGTACGAGAAAGTGGCGTATGTCACGAACCGTGTCACCGACTTCTTGCAGTCCGCACAGACGGCCAACA
>ULRH01045038.1_pt1 | contig 34788 bp, 34 predicted proteins | sample 1955271 | NCBI WGS metagenome assembly ULRH01 (sample SAMEA4835677, study PRJEB28245) | human gut metagenome | biome: gut microbiome; material: fecal sample | place: Denmark | collected 2008 | reverse complement strand
CGGCGCAAAATGCCGAAGCGCTTTTCAGCGGGAAGCGTTCATCGCCGCGGCGCTTTTCATTCAGAAGCGTTTACCGCCGGAGCGCTTTTCGATGAGCGCCGCTCATTTCCCGGCGTTTCCCGTCAGGCGCTTCCCGTTCAGAAGTGTTCCCTGCCCGGCGGGAGCGGAGATTTTTTCTTTTCACCGCGGTTTGGCCTGTGTTATAATGATTTCGCTATATCCGAAGAGGCGCGGACTTCCGGAGGGGAGACGCGTTTTTCTTTCGGCATTTCTTGGATAGAAGATCAGACACAGGAGGAGTACATGTACGAAACGTTTGAAGAACTGGGAGTGGTCCCGCAGATTTTGAAGGCTGTCGAAGATATGGGCTTCGAGGAGCCCACGCCGATCCAGAAGGCGGCGATCCCCGCCGCGCTCGCCGGGAAGGATCTCATCGGGCAGGCGCAGACCGGCACGGGGAAGACTGCGGCTTTCGGCATTCCCGTTCTCCAGCGCATCGATCTGTCCCGGCCCGCGCCGCAGGCGGTCATCCTCTCGCCGACGAGAGAGCTCGCCGTGCAGTCCGCCGAGGAGATCAATCATCTGGCGGAATTTCTGCCCATTCACGCCGTGCCGATCTACGGCGGGCAGGACATCAACCGCCAGTTCCGGGCGCTGCGCATGCATCCGCAGATCATCGTAGCTACGCCGGGCCGTCTCATGGATCACATGAAGCGCGGCTCCATCGATCTGTCTCACGTGCAGGTGCTCGTGCTGGACGAGGCGGATGAGATGATGGACATGGGATTCATCGACGACATCCGCACCATCCTTTCGTCCATGCCGGAGGAGCGGCAGACCATGCTCTTCTCGGCGACCATGCCCGACCCGATCCGCGAGCTCGCCGACACGTTCCTGAAGGAGCCGGAGCACGTGAAGATCAAGGCGGCGACAGTCACCATTGATCTGATCGAGCAGGAATATATCGAGCTGCCGGACCTGCAGAAATTCGACGCTCTCTGCCGCCTGCTGGATATGCAGGAGCCCGATCTGGCCATCGTCTTCGTCCGCACGAAGCGCCGCGCCGACGAGGTGACGGAAGCCCTCAAGAAGCGGGGCTACGCGGCGGAAGGCATTCACGGCGATCTGTCCCAGGCGAAGCGCGATTCCGTCATTCGCCAGTTCAAGGAAAATACCATCGACATCCTCGTCGCGACGGACGTGGCGGCGAGAGGTCTCGATATCAGCGGCGTGACGCATGTGTATAATTTCGACATGCCCCAGGACCCGGAGAGCTATGTGCACCGCGTGGGCCGCACGGGCCGGGCGGGGCGCACGGGCATGGCGACGACCTTCGTCATTTCCCGGGAGATGGGCCAGCTCCGCGATATCGAGCGTCTGATCCGCCGCCGCATCCGCCGCCGCGCGGTGCCGACGCTGTCGGAAGTCATCGAGGGCAATCAGCGGGAAGCCATCGCGAGCCTCCGGAGCACGGCGGCGGAAGCCGGGCTGGAAGCGTACCGGGAGACAGCGGAAGAGCTGCTGAATGAATTTGATTCCATTTCTCTCGTGGCAGCGGCAGTGAAGCTCCTCACGAAGCAGCCCGATGTGACGCCGGTGCGCATCACCGAGGAGAAGCCGAATTTCCGAAAGAAGCGGTTTTCGGGACGCCGCTCCGGCAGAGAGGGCGGCGACCGCCCGCGGCGGGAAAGAAAAGACGGCGGGAAGGAACGCCCGGGCGGAGAGCGCCGCCGCGCGGGAAGCCGCCGCAGACCGGCGGAGGGACAGCAGGAGAAGCGCCGTCCCGCTCATCAGGCCGTATTCAAACCGTATTTCCGGGAAGAATAACATAAAAAAGAGCAGGCATAAAGCCTGCTTTTTTGATGCTTTTTTAAGAGAGGAGCTTTTCTTTCAGCGCCAGGTAGGCGTCGGTGTAGTAGGGCCGGAGCTGGGACTCCCGGAGGTCGTACCCGTAGGGGCGGCGGGAGACGGCGATGAGCGGCGGCGACTGGATGCGCTTCGCAACGGCGAATCCCGCGAAGAGGTTCCACCATTTTTCCAGATCGGCGATGAAATCCGCCGCTGCCGGGAAGAGGTCTTTCACGGAGAGGGGCGTGCCGATATGTTTTTCCAGCGTCCCTTCCGCGTACCACCGGAGGATGTCTTCCGGCGTCTTCCGCTCCCACGGCTCCACGAAGCTGCGGAAAAGGTAATCGTGGTAGTCATAGATCATGGGGTCGCCGAGGCCTTTTTCCACGGCCTGCGAGTCGGAGAGCTCCGCGCTGGGGCGGATGGTGAAGATGCCTTCGGGAATGACCGCTTTGCCGTACCAGTCGTTCAGAAGACGGCCAAGCCGGTAGATCTGGTGCTTCCAGAGATCCGCCGTCGCCGCGAGGGCGCCTGCCATGTCGCCGTAGAGCGTGGCATAGCCGGCGGTGAATTCCGTTTTGTTGGCGTTGCACGTGAAGATGCCGCCGAAGGAGGCGGAGAGCGCGGCGAGAATGCGGGCGCTCCGGTCGCGGGCCTGCATGTTTTCCAGCATAAAGGAGGAAGGCGCGAGAGACTGCTCACCGCGCGCGGTGCGGACGGAGCAGCGGGAGAGCGTTTCCGCCGTGCGGCCGATGAAATCCCCAATGGGAATGACCGTGTACGGCGAGCCGAGGCGGGCGGCGAGATCGGCGGCGAGGCCTTTTGTCGTTTCCGAATTGTACTTCGTCGGCGTATTCACGAGGAGCACGCTGTCCGCGGGGAGCACGGAGCGGTAGAGGGCGGCGTTCACCGCGGAGTCGATGCCGCCGGACACGCCGATGACGGCGCGGGAAGCGCCGATGGCGGAGAGAAAATGAGAGACGCCGTACCGGAGCGCCGGAAGGAGCAGGTCTCCTGTAAAGGGCGAATGGGGCGTTTCCGGCGCGAGTTCTTTCGAGGCGGGGTCGAAGAGGAAGACCGTCCGCGCTTCTTCATAGGGCGCGGCTTCCCCGGCGAGGGTCCCGTCTTTTTTGTAGGCCGCCGTCATACCGTCGAAGGTGTAGCAGTCTTTCCCGTTATTCTGAAGGCCTCGGTGATTGACGTAGAGCATGGGCACGCCGAGGCGGGCGGAGGCGGCGGAGAGCATGCGGTGGCGTTTTTCGTTCTTGCCGAGGGTGAAGGGCGAGGAGGAAAGATTGAGAAAAATATCCGGCCTGTGCGCCGCGAGGAGATCCATTGGGCGGACAGCGTAATTTTCATCCCAGCTGTCTTCACAGAGAAGGATACCCGCCGAGAGGACGCCGCCTTTCACGGGGAGATCGAAGGGGCGGAGAAATTCGGCGAGCGGCAGGCCTTCCTCCGCCGCCGGGACGGAAGCGGGCGTGAAGTAGCGCCGGTCGTCGAACTGGCGGTAATTCGGGAGGAGCGTTTTCACCGTGCAGGGCCTCCGGCTCCCGCGGGGCGTGAGGAAGCGGCCCTCCGCCGCGGCGAAGGCGGCATTGTACTTCCTGACGCGGCCGTCATCCTGGATGCGCTCCCAGTCAACAGCGCAGCTCCCCCAGACGATGACGAGTCCCCGCGCCGCTTCGGCGATGCGCCGGTTATAGGTTTCGCATTCCCGGAGGAACGCCGTCTGATCCCACAGATCGCCGATGAGGTAGCCTGTGAGGCACATTTCCGGGAGGACGAGGATATCCGCGCGGAGCGCGCGGGCCGCTTCGATCTCTTCCCGGAGCAGAGTCCAGTTGGCGCGGATATTTCCGGGGATGATCTCCGGCTGGGCGGTGACGATTCGCAGCATGTACATTCCTTCTTTCCGAAAGCTTTTTCCTTATTTTAGCATACCCGCCGCGATGGGAGAGCACCGGAAATTTTGCGGCGCTTCCGGGAAGAGCGCTCCTTTTCCCTCCGGCGCAGATGATGTATTATATACATTGAAGGAGTGTCGTATGGGAAGATACAGAAATTATTCCGACGCGCTGAAAGAGCGGTACGGAGAAAAAGTGTATAAAGTGCCCGTGGCTCTTCCTGTGACCTGTCCGAACCGGGACGGGACGCTGGGAAGCGCGGGATGCATCTTCTGCGGGAGCATCGGCGCGGATTATGAGACGAAGGCCGTGGGTCTGTCCATTCCGGAGCAGCTCGCGCGGAGCATCGCCCATATCGGCCCCAAGTACAGGGCGAAGAAATTCATCGCCTATTTCCAGAATTTTACGAATACCTACGCGCCGCCGGAAGATTTCCGCCGGTGGATGGAGGAAGCGGCGGCGTATCCCGGCATCGTCGGCCTCGATGTGTCGACCCGGCCGGACTGCGTCCACGAGGCGTACCTGGATATCCTTCAGGACGTGTCGGAGAAGCACGGTGTGGACATCACCGTGGAACTGGGCCTCCAGTCGGCGAATCCCCACACGCTCCTCCTTCTCGGCAGGGGGCACACGGCGGCGGAATTTATCGACGCGGCGCTCCGCATCGGGCGGCGGGGCTTCGATCTCTGCGCCCACGTCATTGCCGACCTGCCGTGGGATGACCGGACGGATACCGCCGAGACGGCAAAGCTCGTGTCCGTGCTCCCGGTGACGCAGGTGAAGCTCCATTCGCTCTATATCGTGAAGGGGACGGAGCTGGAGCGGATGATCCGGGACGGGGAGACGGCGCTCCTCTCCATGGAAGAATACATTGAGCGGGCGCTTCTTTTCCTCTCCCTGCTCCGGGAAGACATTGTCATTCAACGCATCGTGGGACGCGCCTCCGGGCCGCTTGCGTCGTCGGTAAACGGCGGCGAACCGTGGTGGGAAGTGAAGAAGCGCATTGACGAAGCGATGATCCTCCGGGACCTCTGGCAGGGGTGCCGGTGCGATTACAGAAATGGAAAGGCAGTCCGCCGGTGGGCGGAAGCGGATATAAAAGAAGAATGACAGAAAGGGCGTGATCTTATTTCGGAAGAATATGTGCGGGAGATCGTCATGGATGATTTCCGTGAGGCATCCCGCGTTCTCGCAAAGGGGAGCAATTATCTGAAGCTCATCGGCGGCCACTACGGCTGCCAGATCGCCGGGAGAGGCAATGTGGTGCGCCTTGCCGGAGAAGAAGAAGCGGTGGAGAAGGCCTGCGCCGTCATCGAAGAACTGCGGCGCATGTCGAAACAGCGCATCTATCTTTCCGAGCAGCACGTGCGGCAGTGCATGCGCTTTCTCGATGAGGGAAAAGAGCACGTGATCCGCGAACTGGAAGCGGATACCATCAATGTGACGAAGAACGGGAAGCCCATCCATCCGCGGACGGTAGGGCAGAAACGGTATGTCGATGCCATACGAAATCATTCCATCACCTTCGGCATCGGTCCTGCGGGAACGGGCAAGACCTATCTCGCTGTGGCGCTGGGGGCGTTTTACCTGAGAAACCACGATGTAGAGCGGATCATCCTGGTGCGCCCCGCCGTGGAAGCGGGGGAAAAACTGGGATTTCTGCCCGGCGATATGCAGGAAAAGGTCAATCCCTACCTGCGTCCCCTTTTCGACGGGCTCCTCGCCATGTTCGGCCCGGAAGATTTTCTCCATCTCCAGCAGAAAGGGGCCATCGAAGTGGCGCCTCTCGCCTACATGCGCGGGCGGACGCTGGAAAAATCGTTCGTCATCCTCGACGAGGCGCAGAATACGACGGTCGAACAGATCAAGATGTTCCTCACCCGGCTGGGCTTCCGGTCGAAAATGGTCGTGAACGGCGACGTGACGCAGATCGACCTGCCGCCGCATGTGAGATGCGGCCTGACAGACGCGGTGCGCGTGCTGCGGGGCGTGCCGGACATCGCGCAGGTGCGGTTCGGCGAGGAAGACGTGGTGCGTCACGACCTGGTGGCGGCGATCATCCACGCTTATGAAGAGGACGGAAAGAGAAGAAAGCACAGAGAAGAGGCAGATCATGGAGATCACGATTAATTATAGCAACATGCGCTTTTACAGCGAGGAGCTGGAAGCGCTCATCCGCAAAGTGCTGACGAAGGGCGCGGAGCTCCAGCAGGTGAGAGACGACGCGGAGATCAGCGTGCTCGTCTGCGACGCGCCGGTCATCCACGAGCTGAACCGGACATATCGGAATGTGGACGCGCCGACGGACGTGCTGTCTTTTGCTCTCAACGAAGGGGAAGACGACGTGCCGGAGGAAGAAACGGAGCTCGGCGATATCGTTATCAATATCGACAGGGCCAAAGAACAGGCGGAAGAGTACGGCCACTCCGTGGAACGGGAGACGGCCTACCTTTCGGTGCACGGCTTCCTGCACATTCTCGGATACGATCACTACGATCCGGAAGAAAAGAAAGCCATGCGCGCCGCGGAGGAAGCGATCCTTTCCGCGTGCGGGCTGGAGCGGATCGTCAATGAAGACTGAGGAGATAAAGGCGCTCATTCGGCGCGCGGAAGAAGCGCGGAAGGCGGCGTACGCGCCGTATTCCCGCTTTCCCGTGGGCGCGGCGGTACTGGCGGCGGACGGACGGATCTTCACGGGGTGCAATGTGGAGAACATCTCTTATCCGGCGTCCTTCTGCGCGGAGCAGAACGCCGTGGGTAGCGCCGCCGCGGCGGGCGTGAGGGAGATCATCGCGGCGGCGGTCTGCGGGAGCGCCGAGTCCTACACTACGCCGTGCGGCCTGTGCCGCCAGGTGCTTGCCGAATTTCACGTGCGCGCTGTGTACTGCGCGAGAAATGAAGACGACTATATCACCATCGACGGGAAAGACCTTCTTCCCCACGGATTTTTTGCAGAAGAACTGCGGGAGAATACATGATTCAGAAAGAACAGAAAGAAAACGCGTTTCATTCGGGCTTCATCGCCCTCGTAGGCCGTCCGAACGTGGGGAAATCCACGCTCATGAACGCCGTGCTCGGCGAGAAGATATCCATTGTTTCCTCGCACGCGCAGACTACGCGCAATAAGATCACCGGCGTGTGGAATGGCGAAAACTGTCAGGCCGTGTTCCTGGACACGCCGGGAATGCACAAGCCCCAGTCAAAGCTGGGGGAAGTGATCCGCCAGGCCACGGTGGATGCGCTGGACGAAGTGGACATCATCGTATTCATCTGTGCCTGCGACGACCCGCTCGGCGCGGGAGACCGGTACATCCTGAAACTCATCGCTGACAGGAAAGTGCCCGTATTCCTCGTGCTCTCCAAGATCGACCTCATCAGCCGGGAGAAGCTCATGAAAAAGATCGTCCAGTACAGCGGCATCTATCCCTTTAAGGAGATCATTCCGCTCTCTGCCGTGACAGGGGACAATGTGGAAGAATTTACAAAGCTCATCGCGAAGTATCTGCCGGAAGGGCCGAAATATTTCCCTGATGACATGATCACCGACCAGCCGGAGCGCAACATCGTCCAGGAGATCGTGCGGGAGAAGCTCCTGCTCCGCACCCGCGACGAAGTGCCTCACGCCATCGGCGTTTTCGCGGAAGAATTTACGGAGCGGGACAACGGCAAGGTCTATATCCGCTGCACCATCTACGTGGAGCGGGATTCGCAGAAGCGCATCATCATCGGAAAAGACGGCGCCATGCTGCGGGAAGCGGGCCGCGAAGCCAGAGAAGAGATCCAGCGCCTCATCGGCGCGCCGGTCTATCTCGACCTGTGGGTGAAAGTGTCGCGGGACTGGAAGAATAAAGATTATGTGCTGCGGGAGCTCGGCTACAAGGAGCATAAATAGAGGCCGTATTCGTTCAATGGGGGGAATGACTTATTATACCTGTAGAAGTGTTTGAATTCGTTGAAACGCAGATGGAAATGGCGGCGGGCTGCCTTTTCGCGGCGCTCGCCGCGGCACTGCTGAATGTGCTCTGCGTCAGCGTATACTCGGCCATGGCCCGGGTGCGGAAATCCTATATCGACAACAGTGACGATCAGGACCCGCAGCTCATCGAAAAGATCGCGCCGTATTACAAGAAGCCCATCTATGCGCTGGCGGGCACGCAGCTGGCGTGCATCATCTGCACGGCGGTCTTCATTTTCAGCATGGAAGAATGCTGGGAGCATCTGGTGAATACCGCGGCGGCGCTGGCGGGCATGGAATTTCCGCTCTGGGCGGAAGCGGCGGCGGAATTCGTATTCTTCGTCGTGATCATCCTCATGTACTGGATCCTGGTCTTCCGCATTCCCGGAGAGACCGCCCTCGTGAAGCCGCTGGAAAAGATCGCCGGCCGCACGTGGCTGCTGCGCCTCATCCGGCGGGTGCTCCATCCCTTCATCGTTTTCGGCCTCTTCGTGACGCGCCGGGTGATGCATCTCCGCGGTCTGTCCGCGACGAGCGAATCCGAATTCACTTATTCGGAGGAAGAGATCCGCTGCATCGTGGAAGAGAGTCACCGCGGCGGCAAGCTCTCCGCGCTGGAGAACCTGCTCATTAAAAATTCCTTTGATTTCTTCGATCTCATGACGGAAGAGATCATGATCCCCCGGAGCGAGATGGTCGTCCTCTACTACGGCGACGATGTGGCGCACATGCGGGAGGTCATCCGCCAGTCGCATCACACCTGCTATCCCGTCTGCATGGAAGACAAAGACCATATCCTCGGTTATGTGCATGTGAAGGATTTCCTGGAGAGCACCGCCGGGGGCGAGACGAATATCAAGCAGATCATCCGCAATATTCTCACGGTGCCGGAAGTCATGCCCACGCCGAAACTGCTCCAGCTCATGCGGACACGGCGCATCTACCTCGCCGTGGTGGTCGATGAATACGGCGGCACGGTGGGCCTCGTTACGCTGGAAGATATCATTGAAGAGCTCATCGGCGAACTGCCGCAGGAAAAAGATTCCGACCCCGTGGAGATCCTTGAAAAGGAAGACGGGAGCTTTGAATTTGACGGCATGGTCATCCTCGACGACATTTCTGACCGGCTCGGCATCGAGTTTACGGAAGAAGGCGGCGCGAATACCATCGGCGGACACATCTTCTCCACGCTGGAACGCATCCCGCAGATCGGCGATACCGTCGATATCGGCGGATGGAAATTTACGGTGCTCCGCATGGACGGATTCCGCGTCACCCGGGTGAAGGCGGAGAAGCTGCCCCAGGAAAAGATGGAGACGCCGGAAGAAGACGGGGAAGAATGAAAAAGGAGATCGCTCCCGGCGAAGGAGTCATTCTGGAAGTGCGCCCGGCAGGCGAAGGCGGGCGGCGGGTGCGGCTCTTTTCGGAAAGCCGCGGACAGCAGACTTTTTTCGTGGCGCGGGGCACCATGAACCGGTGCGGCCCGGGATTTCTCTTTCCCTTCGTTCGGCTCCGGTACAGCCGGATGGAGACGGGCGCGGGAGCCGTTCTCACGCAGTACGAAGGGAAAGCTTTTTTCGATATGATGAAGCTTTCCTATGAAGAGATCGCCCGGTGGTACTATGTGGCGGAACTGGTGATGAATTTCTTTCCCGAAGGGGAGAGAGACCCCGAAGCCTACGCGGCTCTCGTGCGGGGCGCCTCCGCGGCGGGCGCGAGGAACCGGACGGTGGCGGCGCTGATCCTGGCCGTGCAGCTGCTGGCTCTCGCGGGGAGCGATCCTGCGGAAGAAGAGCCCATGGAGCGGCTGCGGCTCTCCGGGGAAGCGCGGGCGCTCGTGGAGGCTTTCCGCCGCTACGGATGGCGGGGGCCGCTCCCGGTGACCGTGAAAAAAAGCGCGTTCCTTGAGACGGCCCGGTATGTGGATGATTTCATTTCCCTCTACGGGGACGTGGACATGAAAACGCGCGGCGCTTTTCTGCAGGGGGATATGTAAAAGAAAAAAGCCATGGGAATGTTCTCATGGCTTTTCTGCTGTCTGTATTATTTTTTATTCATGAAAGATGTCATCCGTTCGCGCTGTTCCGGATCATCGAAGCAGAGACCGAAATACTGCGCTTCATGGGCGATGGCCACGTCGATATTCACGTCCCGCCCGTCGTTGACGGCGAGCTTCGTGTACCGCACGGCGCATTTGCCGCAGCTCTGGATCTCTTTCGCCGTGGCAAGGGCCGCCGCCATGAGAGATTCCTTATCGGGGAGCACCCGGTTCACAAGGCCGATGCGGAGCGCTTCGTCCGCGTCGATGAAGCGGGCCGTGTAGAGCAGCTCCTTCGCCATGGGGACGCCCACCGCGCGGGAGAGGCGCTGCGTGCCGCCGAAGCAGGCGTTGATGCCCCATTTCGCTTCCGGCTGGCCCATCTTCGCGTTCTGAGAGGCGTAGCGGAAATCGCAGGCCAGCGCCAGCTCACAGCCGCCGCCGAGAGCGTAGCCGTTCACAGCGCAGATGACGGGCTGCGGCGCTTTCTCAATGAGGGCGGTCACCTTTTCGCCGAGAAGCGCCCAGTCCCGCCCGGCGCGGGAATCCATGACGGCCATTTCCTTGATATCCGCCCCCGCGACGAATGCCTTGTCGCCGGAGCCGGTGAGGATGATCACGTCCGTGCCGTCGGCGTCCTTCATCCCTTCAAAGAACGCTTCCAGCTCCTTCATGAGCTCCATGTTGATGGCGTTCATCGCCTTCGGGCGGTTGATCGTCACCGTCACGATGCCGTCCTGATCGTCGATGAGAAGATTTTTCCAGCCAGTTGTTACCAGTGCCATAATTGACCTCCTGCTGTAAATACAATACCTTATTTTCTATTCTACCATTTCCGGCAGCCTCTTTTCGGTGCGGACAGAGAAGAAATCTTTTATAATTAATGATTGAAAAGAAACACTTGTGAAAAGAAAGGAAGACCACCATGAAAAAACTGCCTGCCATCGTCACGGAAGCGGCGCGGCCCTGGCTCAGGGAACTGCCGGGGCGGGAGCTCCTCTCCGAGGAGGAAGCGGAAGGAAAGGACGGTGCGGTCATCGTCGCGCGTCTCGGCGAACGGTTTCGCTTCGCCGGGAAAGGGGAGCCCGTCGTCTGCTGCGAGGCGCACGCCTTCGATCTGGCGCAGGCGGCGGAGAAAGCGGCGCAGGCTTACGAGCGGAGCCTGCTGCCTCCTTTCACGGCGGCCCTGGCGGCGCGGGCGGAAGGGAGGCCGCTGTATTTCGCTACCCCCGGCCACCACGGCGGCGCGTTCTTCCGGGAGACTGCGGGAGGGCGTCTTTTCTGCTCGCTTCTCGGCGAAGGCGTCTTCCGCATGGACTTGTCCGACTCGGACGACGCCATCGGCGACACCTCGTCCCATGAGGGCCCCGGCGGGGAAGCGGAGGCTTTCGCCGCGGAAGTCTGGCACGCGGACAGGACATACTTCGTGCTGAACGGCACCTCCGCGTCGAACCGGATCTGCTGCGCCGCGCTCCTCGCGCCGGGCGATCTTGTCCTCTTCGACAGGAACAACCACAAGTCTGTCTACCAGGGAGCGCTCACCCAGTGCGGGGCCGTTCCCGTGTGGCTGGACGCCGTGCGGAATGAGAAAGGCGTGATCGGCGGCATTCCCGCAAAGGCGCTGGATGAGGAATATCTGCGGGCCCTTGTGAGGAAGGCCGCGCCGGGAAAGGAAAAAAGGAAACGTCCCTTCCGTCTGGCCTGCCTTCAGCTCTGCACCTACGACGGCATCTTCGCCAACGCGGAAATGATCGTGAAAAAGATCGGCCCCCTCTGTGACTACATCCTCTTCGACGGCGCGTGGGCAGGGTATGAAAATTTCATTCCCTTCATGAGAGAAAAAAGCCCGCTCCTTCTTCCCCTCGGGAAAAAAGACCCGGGCATCCTTGTGACGCAGTCCGTGCACAAGCAGCTCGCCGGCTTCTCCCAGACTTCGCAGATTCAGCGGAAAGACGGCCATCTGGCGGGGAAGAAGCGCCGCGTCGGCGACGACGTATTTCAGAACGCCTTTCTTCAGCACGTATCCACCTCGCCGTGCTTCCCCCTTTTCGCGGGGCTGGAAATGAATGCGGCCATTCATAAAGAAAAGGGGCAGGGCCTCTGGGCGGAAGCGGTGCGCTTCGCCGCGGGACTCCGAAAGCGCATCCTCGCGGAATGCCATTTCTTCCGCCCCTTCCAGCCCGATACGGTCGGCGGGCGGCCCTGGGCGTCGTACGCGGCGGAAGACATCGCGGGAGACCGCCGGTTCTGGGAGATCCGTCCCGGTGGGGCATGGCACGGATTCCGGGATATCGCGGAAGGGCAGTACCTCCTCGACCCGTGCAAAGTGCTTCTCGTAACGGAGGAAATTCCCGCGCCCGCCGCCGCGGCCTACCTCATGGAGCGGGGCATCGTGCCGGAGAAGACAGGCATGCACACGCTGCTCCTGCTGGCGGAGCCGGGGGACACGGAAGAAAAAGCGGCGGCCCTGACGGAGGTGCTGAAAGATTTCGAGCGGGATTGGGAAGAAGACCGGCCCCTTGCCGAAGCGCTGCCGGGGCTGGCGGCAAAATATCCCGCGCGGTACGGCGGAGCAGGGCTCCGCGCGCTCTGCGGGGACATGGAAGCGTTCCTCCGGGAAAACGGCGCGGACAGGCTGACGGGGAAACTCTTTGAAAAGGGCGGCGTCTCCGCCATGGGGAGCCGGGAGGCGAATGAAGCCTTCGTCCGGGGCGAAGGTGAGCTGCTGCCGCTCCGGAAAGCCGCCGGGCGCATCGCGCTGGAATCGGCGGCGGCCTATCCGCCGGGCATCTGCCGCCCCGCGGCGGGCGAGCGCTGGACGGAAGGGGCGATCCGCTTCTACGAATGCCTCGCGGACTTCGGAAGGAAATTTCCCGGCTTCGCGCCGGAACTGCACGGCGTCCACGAAGGAAAGCACGGCGCGTCGGTATGGGTGCTCCGGGGAAAATAGAAAGAACGGGCTTGCCGGAAGGCAGCCTGTTTTTTTGCGCTCATTTCCCGGCGCAAAACGGCGGAGCGCTTTTCATTCAGAAGTGTTTATCCTTTCGGTACTTTTCATTCAGCGCCGCTCATTTTTCGGCGGGAAAGCGGCGGGGAGCGCTCGGCGGAAACGGCGCGGAAAGTTGGAAGGCATTTCCAGGGGAGGACCTGATTTTCTGCTGCGGAAAACCCGGGGAGGTATGATAAAATAGAAAACGCAGAAAGAGAAAGCAGGGACATCACATGAAAAGACAGCAGGAAGACAATAAAAAAGCCCGGCAGGAGCGCCGGGAGAAAAAAATTCCGCCCCGCCGCGAGAGCAGGACGAGGGACGCGGGCGGCAGAGAGATGAAAAAGGACGGCCCGCTCTACGCCGGCGGACGGAACAGCGCGGCAGAGGCGCTGAAGGCGGGCCTCGTGAAGCGGCTTTTCGTGAAGGACGGGAAGAAGGATGACCGCCTTCTCCGGCTCATGGCGGACGCGGAGGAGCAGGGCGTTCCCGTCTCCGAAAAAGAAGAAAGGGAGCTCGACCGGCTCGTGCCGGAGCTGCGCCATCAGGGCGCGGTGGCGGAGCTGCGTCCCTATCAGTACGCCGATCTGGACGCCGTGCTCGACGCGTGGGAGGGGAAAGATCCATTTCTCATCCTGCTGGACGGACTGGAAGACGTGCGCAATCTGGGGGCCATTATCCGCACGGCGGAATGCGCCGGCGCGGCGGCGGTGCTTCTCCCGGAGCACAGAAGCTGCCAGGTGACGTATGCCGCCATGAAGACCGCCGCTGGGGCGTGCGCCTACATGCCGGTCGTCCGCATCGGCAATATCCGTCAGACGCTGGATAAGCTGAAAGCGCGGGGATTCTGGGCGGTCGGCACGGATATGGACGGGGAGTCGCTCTACAGCGGGGCGAACCTGAAAGGGCCCCTCATCATCGTCATGGGGGCGGAAGGAAAGGGCATGAGCCGCCTCACGCGGGAGGCCTGCGACTTTTGTGTGCGCATCCCCATGAAGGGGAAAGTGTCATCCCTCAATGTATCCGTCGCGGCGGCGCTCCTTCTCTACGAGGCGGCGCGGCAGCGGGAATGAAGGCAATGCTATGAAAGATCTGTATTTTATCGACGCGTACAATGTCATTTTCTGGGAACCGGCGGCGTTTCCCAGAGATGATCTGGAAGCGAGCCGGAAGAAGCTCATCGATCTGCTCCTGGACTACGGCGCGCACAATGACGTGGAGATCGTCGCCGTATTCGACGGGCAGGGGCCGGGAGGCAAAGTGGCCGCGCGGGAGATCGCTCCCTTTTTCACGGAAGTCTTCACGCCGAAGACGATGACCGCTGACAGCTACATCGAAAAAGAATCGTATCGGCGGCGGGACGAATACCGCTCCATTTTCGTCGTTTCTTCCGACGGGCCCGTGCAGAATCAGATCCTCGGCAACGGCGCGTACCGCATGGCCGTGGCCGATCTGATGCGCGTCCTCAGCGAAGACAAGAAGGAGCAGCATTCTTTTATCACGGCGAACAACCGGGGCAACCTGCGCAATGAGATCGGCCGGAATCTGCCCGATGAGGTGCGGCGGAAGCTGGACAGCCTCCGCAAGTAAGACGGCTTGACCGGCGGCGTTCCATGAGATATACTACATATTAATATTGACGTAATACGCGCATTCCCGCAATGCGCAGGGGAGGAAGACTGTGAAGATTTTTTTAATGGCACTGGCGTGCATTGTTTCTGTTTTGCTGATCGTTGTCATTGTTTCTCAGGAACCGAAGACCGCAGGCATGGGCGCGGGAATGGGCGGTTCCGGCAATTCCATGCTCGGCGGACGCACCCGCGGCAAGGATGCGGTGCTCGCGAAAATGACCGTGGGCGTCGGCGTGGTATTCGTGATCGTGTGCCTCCTGCTCGGACGGTACATGAATACATTCTGATGATGAGAGGCTTGCAGCGGCAGGCCTTTTTATTTTCCGCAGGAGAAGTATATGGATACAAAAGGATTACTGACTTACGCCCCCGGCACGACCGTGGAAGGCGTCTATAAATCATACGGGCCGAAATTCGGCTTCCTCATCACCGATAAAGATCATGAGGACATTTACATCGCCGACCGCGACCGTCTGACAGCGGTCAATAACGACACGGTCGTCGTCAAGGTGACGCAGGGCACCACAGGCCGCCATAAAGTGGAAGGGCGGATCATCAATATTACAGAGCGCGCCAATCCCGACGTGGTGGGCACGTATGAGATGACCTCGGACGGCGGCGAAGTGACGCCGGTGGACGAGAAGATCAATATGATCATCGAAGTGCCGATGGGAAAGGAAATGGAAGCTGTCACAGGGGCGCGGGTCGTCGTGGAAGTGACGAAGTGGCCTGGCCGGCAGACGAACGCGGAAGGCTTCGTGAAGGAGATCATCGGCTACGAAGGCGATAAGGGCCTTGATATCGACGTGCTCATCGCGCAGCATCATCTGCCCCATGTTTTTACGGAGGAACTGATGGCGGAGGCTGACGGCCTGCCGAAAGAAGTGGCGGTGGAAAAGGAAACGGCGGATTTCCGCGGCCTTCCCCTCGTGACCATCGACGGGCCGGACTCGAAAGATCTGGACGACGCGGTGTACTGTGAGCGCCGGGAGAACGGTCATTTCATGCTCGGCGTATACATCGCCGACGTGAGCCGGTACGTGAAGAAGGGCATGCTCCTCGATGAAGAAGCGTACCGCCGCGGCAACAGCGTGTACCTGGCGGACCGGGTCATTCCCATGCTGCCGTTCCAGCTGTCCAATGACCTGTGCAGCCTGAACGCGGGCAGCGACCGCTACGCCATGGCCTGCCTCATGGATGTCTCGCCGGAGGGAAAAGTGACGGCGGAACGCATCACCCCGGCGGTGATCAATGTGGGGCGGCGCTGCAATTACCCGGAGATCAATAAAGCTTTCGAGGAGGGCCTCGCTCCGGACGACCTGAAACCATTCCTGCCCATGCTGGAAGCGCTCCGGGACTGCGCGAAGGCGCTCCGGGACGAACGGAAGGCGAGAGGGGCCATTGAATTTGAATTTCCGGAATACAAGATCGTCCTCGACGAAAACGGGAAGCCGCTCCGCATCGTGAAGCGCATCCGCGGCGAGTCGGAAAAAATGATCGAAGACGCCATGATCGCCGCCAATGAGGCGGTGGCCCGTTTCCTGCGGGATACGGGGGAGACCTCGGTGTACCGCGTGCATCCCGTGCCTGATCCCGACCGTGTGGAAGCGCTCCAGAAACTGACCCGCATCCTCGGCACGGAAGTGCAGGTGCCGGATGAACCGAAGCCGGCGGATCTGCAAAAGCTCCTTTCCAGTGTAAAAGGGCAGGACATCGCTTCCGCCGTAGAGGTAATGACGCTCCGCTCCCTTTCGCAGGCCTGCTACAGCACGGAAAATGAAGGGCACTACGGCATCGCTTCCGAATGCTACACCCATTTCACCTCGCCCATCCGGCGCTATTCCGATCTCATGGTGCACCGCCTCATCCGGCAGGCGCTCTTTGAGAAGCCGAAAAAGTCCGTTCTCGCCCGGCAGACGGCCTTCCTGGAAAAAGCCTGCGCCCACTGCTCGGAGACGGAACAGGAAGCGGTGGAGACGGAACGGGACGTGAACGAGCTGAAGATGACCGAATACATGGAGCCTTTCGTGGGCGAACCCTTTGACGGCGTCGTGACCGGCGTCACCCGGTTCGGCATCTTCGTCGGCCTGGACAACGGCGTGGAAGGACTGGTGCGCCTCGATATGCTCGATGAAGAATTCATTTACCAGGAAGACACCATGACGCTTCGCGGCGCGCTCTCCGGGGAGACCTATTCTCTGGGCATGCCCGTGCGGGTGACCCTCGTCCGCGCGGACAAGACGAAACGGGAAGTGGACTTCGCCCTCGGCGAGTTCCATTCGCCTCTCAGCCTGGAGAAGAAGATCAGAAAAAGCGGAAGCTCCCGTTCCAGCGCGAAGAAAAAGGGAAAGAACGGCGGCGGGAAAGCAGCGCCGCGCACGAAAAAAGGAAAAGGGAAAAAAGGCAGAAGATAAATGGCAGAAAAGAAAAATCCGCCTGCTTCCGCGGTGAACCGGCAGGCGTATCACAATTATTTTATCCATGACACCTATGAAGCGGGCGTGGCGCTCACGGGGACGGAAGTGAAATCCATCCGCGCGGGGAAAGTGAATCTTCGGGACAGCTTCGCCAAAGTGGAAAAGGGCGAAGTCTTCCTGTGGAACGCCCATATCAGCCCTTACGAGCAGGGGAACCGCTTCAATCACGATCCGCTCCGCACGCGGAAGCTCCTCCTGCACCGCAGGGAGATACTGAAGATCGAAAACGCCCTGAAAACGAAAGGCTATACGCTGATCCCGCTCAAGATGTATTTCAAAAAAGGATACGTGAAATGCGAGATCGGTCTCGCCACGGGGAAGAAGCTCTACGACAAGCGCCAGGACATGGCGGAACGGGCGGCCAAGCGCGATCTGGACAGACGCATCAAAGAGCAGCGGTATGACTGAAAATGAAAAGAGAAATAAAAAAGAGCGCCGGAAACGGCGCTTTTCTCATGCAAAAAAACCGTCCGCGCGGGACGGCTTTGCTTATGGAGCGCCTAGAGGGATTCGAACCCTCGCACCTGGTTCCGGAGACCAGTGCTCTATCCCCTGAGCTATAGGCGCATGGAGATTTAACGGATTAAATTATACCATAGCCTGCGAAAATCCTCAACTGGAAGAAATCTTCGTGATACAATAAAGAAAAATAAAAAAGGAGACGGCCATGACGGAAGAAATGGAAGAAGAACTGTCGCCGGAAGAACTGGCAGAGCTTATGCGGGCCTATAAAAAAGAGCTGGCCCATATCTACAGGACCGCCGCGGCGAAGCGGGCGCTTTTCAGCGCGCGGGGCGGAGCGGACGCGGAAAGGATGCTCGCGAAGAGCGGAGAGGAAATGCGCGCCGACATTGACGCGCTGAAAAAGAAATACGGCATCCATTACTGAGATGTTCTTGACAGAAGCGCCGGTTTATATCATGATACAAGGGAATATGCGGGCGGATCGGCCCGTGAAATACCCTGATTTGGGAGGTACTTATGCTTCTTGCTTTTGATGTGGGAAATACGAATATCGTCTGCGGCGTGTACAAAGACGAGAAACTGCTCGATCACTGGCGCATCGCCACCAATACGCTCCAGACGGCGGACGGCTATGCTGTCCAGCTGGGGATGCTCTTCCAGCTGAACGGCCTGCGCTTCAGCGAAGTGGAAGATGTGATCATTTCCACCGTCGTTCCGCCGATCATTCCCATTCTCCAGACCCTTTCGGAAAGATATTTCCATGTGAAGCCCATCCTCGTCGGACCAGGTATCAAGACGGGGATGAATATCCTCTACGACAATCCGAAAGAACTCGGCGCGGACCGCATCGTGAACGCCGTGGCAGTCATCAACAAGTACGGCGGCCCGGCGATCATCATCGATATGGGCACGGCCACGACATTCTGCGTGATCAATGAAAAATGCCAGTACCTGGGCGGCGCGGTCGCTCCGGGCATCGGCATCTCCATGGAAGCGCTTTTCCAGCGGGCATCGAAGCTGCCCCGGATCGAGCTGAAAAAAGTGCCTTCCTGCATCTGCAAGAATACGGTGAGCGCCATGCAGGCCGGGATCTACTACGGCTTCGTCGGGCAGATCGACGGCATCGTCAACCGCATCAAGGAAGAAATGGAGATGCCCGATGTGACCGTCATCGCAACAGGCGGCCTCGCGGCGCTCATCTCCTCAGGCAGCACTACCATCGATATCGTCGATCCCATGCTGACGCTGGATGGGCTGCTCATCCTCTATGAAAAGAACCGCCCGGAAAAGAAATAAATTGAACAGAAGGCTTGCAAAAAAGCCGCCGGCCCGTTATAATATGTAGCACATGGCCGGTTAGTCAAACGGTTAAGACGCTGCGTTCTCAGCGCAGAGAGTATGGGTTCGAATCCCATACCGGTCACCAAAAGGAAAAGGAGCACGGAAGTGCTCTTTTTTTGTGCCTTCATTCTGGAGCGGCGTTGCGGGCGGAGGAAAGGCACAGACAGATCGGCTCCGCGCCGGAGCTGTCGTACCACGACCGGTACGGGCTCATTTCCGGCGAGGGTGCTTCCTCGGAGAATGCGGAGAGCGGCGACATTACCGTCGAGTGACGGAGGGAGAGCCTGCCGCCTCATGGGAAGGAGGAGCCTATGAACCAAAAAGCAGAACTGTTTGACGCGTATCTGAAGGACAAGAAGATCACTGCCTTCACCGTGGACGAGATCAAAGACGACCCGCTCCACACGACGGTCTTCCGCTCGCACATCGAAGTGGGCGGAGCCCGTCTCCCCACCATCGTCATCCTGGACAGCAGCATCTACGCGATGATCCGCATCCTCATCGCGCCGAAGGCGCTCCGCGAGGACAATAAGCCCGCGCTGCGGGAGCTGATGGACAGCTACAACCGGCAGTACAAGTCGTTCAAGTACTACACGGACAGCGAGGGGGATCTGGTGCTCGATACGTGCCTCCTCTTCAAGGCGGGCGAGCTGGACGGCGATATGATCTATACGATGTTCGGCGTGCTCATCCGGCACCTGAATGATTCGTATCGAGACATCATGAAGAGCATCTGGCAGTGAACCGGGCATGAGAGAAGCGCTCCTACGGGGACGCTTTTCTTGTGTGCGCTTTCGTTGAAGAAATGAAGGGAATCGTTTATGATAGGGGAAATCGGAAGGAGGCAGGAAACCATGGGACTGAGAGATCTGTTCGGGCGGAAAAACTTCGGGCGGCTCGCGCCGGAGGAACGGCTGGCACGCGTTGACGGCGGCGCTCTTTTTGTGATGCAGAGCCTCATCCGCGCGGGCCATGAAGCGTACCTCGTGGGGGGCTGCGTGAGAGACCTCGCCATGGGCCTTCTGCCGCACGACTGGGACATCACCACTTCGGCAAGACCGGAAGAGACGGCGGCGGCGCTCACAGCGGCGGGGGCGCATGCTGTGGACGGCGGCGGACGGCGCTTCGGCACGGTCATCGCCGTGTACGGCGGAAGAAATTACGAAGTGACCACTTTCCGCAGTGAGATGTACGGTGAGGATGCCCACCGCCCGGAGACGGTGGCTTTTGCGGATACGCTCCGGGAAGACCTCTCCCGGCGGGATTTCACGGTGAACGCCATGGCGCTCGGTGCGGACGGGACATTTTACGACGAGTTCGGCGGTCTCCGGGACCTCTCGGCGAAGAAGCTCCGCACGGTGGGTCAGGCGGAGGAGCGTTTCCGTGAAGACGCGCTGCGCCTCTTCCGGGCGTGCCGCTTCCTGGGACAGCTGGACTTCATGGCGGACGCTTCGCTGGTGGAGGGCATGGCGGGCGCTTTTCCCCGCGTGGCAGGGCTCTCTCTCGAGCGGGTGAAGGCGGAAGTGGATCGGCTCCTTGTGACGCCTCACGCGGCGAGGGGACTGGATCTCCTGGTCCGCTCGGGCCTCGCGGATACGGTGTGCCGCGTGCGGGAGCACGGGGAAGAGCAGGATGTCCCGATCCTGCCGGAGCTGTCCCATCTGGTGGCTCTGCCGCAGATGAAACAGTTCCACAAGTACGATGCCTGGTACCATACGCTCGCCGTGGTGGAAGCGGCTCCGGCGGAGCGCATTGCCCGCTGGGCGGCGCTGCTTCACGATGTGGGCAAGGGAATGCCCGGGGTGCGTCGCGTGGAAGGGGAGCGGATCACCGACCACGGGCACGATCAGCTCGGAGCGGCCATGGCGGAGGCGATCCTCCGGCGGTGGCGGTTCCCTGAGAAGGAAGTGCGCCTCATTTCCTGGCTCGTGGGCAATCACATGCATTTTCATTTCTTTGCCAACAATGAGGCGGCGGATACGAAAAAATGGGTGCGCCGCCTGGCCAGGGAGAAGACCTTCTCCACGCAGGCGGAGCTGGTGGGAGCCATCCGGGAGATGACGGCGCTGGCGAAAGCGGATATCATCGGCTGCGGGCGGCCTTTCTCGGCGACGGAAGGGCACGAAGCTTTCGGCGCGTACATGGCGGATCTGGCTGCGGCGATGCCTGTGACGGCGAAAGATCTCCGCTATGACCGGCGCACGGTGGACGCGCTGGGTACGGATATCGCCGAAGGCATGAAGAATCTGCTGGCCCGCGTGCAGAGCGGAGACCTGGAAAATGACGCGGACAGCCTGTACCGGGCAGCGGCGCGGTTCAGAAAGCGGCACAGCCATGAATAAAGAACCGTCCATGAAAGTGCTTCACCGGCGGGCCTGGCTGTTCCTGTGCCTGATCCTGGGAGCGGCGGCGGTGGTGCTGCTCCGCCTTTTCTGGGTGCAGATCGTGGAGCATGACCGTTTCTCCGCGTGGAGCCTGCGCCAGACCCGGGATATGCAGGAGCTGTATTCCGAGCGGGGCACGATCTACGACCGCGGCGGGAAGCCCCTCGCTTTTTCCATCATGGTGAAGTCGCTCTATGCCGATCCGGGGATGATGAATATCGCGCCGGAGGAAGCGGCCCGCCTGCTCGCGCCGGTCATTCATGAGAGCGAAGGGGAACTTTTGGAGAAAATGAGCCGCGATACCCGGTTCGTGTGGCTGGAGCGCGTGATGGATCCGGACATGACGGAAGCGGTGAAAAAAGTTCTCAAGCAGTACAACATGAAAGGATTCGGCTTCATCGAAGAGAGCCGCCGGTATTATCCGAACGGCGGCCTGCTGGCGAATGTGCTCGGCTTCGTCGGTATTGACGGAAAAGGGCTGGACGGGCTGGAAAAGTCGCTGGAAGACGTCCTGTCCGGCGGCGTGAATAAGAAGCTGCTCCTGATGGACGCCAGAGGCAACCCGATCCTTCATTCGACGACGGCATCCTATACGGGCAAGGAGAGCCGGGAAGTGTGGCTGACCATCGATGAGAGCATGCAGTTCTTCGCGGAACGCGCCCTGGACCGGGCGATGGAGAGCACCCATGCCCGCGGGGGCATCGTCATCATGATGGACCCGAAAACGGGGGGCATCCTTGCCATGGTGAACCGGCCGTCCTACGATCCGAATCATTTTTACCGGGCCACGGAAAATGAATTTAAGAACCGCGCGGTCATCGATATTTATGAGCCGGGATCGACATTCAAGCCGATCATCGCGGCGACGGCGCTCGACGCGGGGACCTATACGGAGGATATCGTCTGGCATGATCCGGGAAAGATCACCGCTTCGGGCCACACCATCCAGAATTGGGACGACGAGTCCTACGGGGATGTGCGCCTGGTGGATATCCTGAAATTTTCCGTCAATACGGGCTTTGCTCACGTGGGGCTGCTCACGGGCGGGGATATCCTGACGGAATACGCGAAGCGCTTCGGCTTTGGGAAACCGACGGGCATCGAGCTTCCCGGCGAAGGTTCGGGCATTCTTTTCGACCCGGAGGAAATGCGGCCCATTGATGTGGCGACCATGTCCATCGGGCAGGGCATCGCCGTGACGCCGCTCCAGATGGTGCAGGCCTACAGCGCCATCGCGAACGGAGGAAAGATGGTGAAGCCCCACATCATCGACAAGATCAGAAACGCCGACGGCTCGGTCTATAAGGAAACGATGACGGAGATCTCCGGAACGCCCGTGAAGGAGAAGACCGCCGACGCCGTCCGCGCCATGATGGAGAAGGAAGTCTCCGAAGGGGGCGGCGGAAACGCCCGCGTCCCGGGATACAATATGTGCGGGAAGACCGGCACGGCCCAGAAGATCGACCCGGTCAAGGGAGGTTACCTGGAAGGCCAGTATATCGCGTCTTTCTGCGGATTCGGCCCGGCGGAAGATCCGCGGGTGATCTGCCTCGTCGTGCTGGACGATCCGCAGGGCATGTACTACGGCGGCATGGTGGCGGCGCCGGTCTTCTCGGAGATCATGAGCCAGACCATGCGGTACATGGGCATCCATCCGCTGGAGGCGCATCCGGGGAAGGAAACAGCTCCGCCGCCTGCGGAGGAAGAGAACGGCCTGCCGCCGCTTCCGGAGGAAGAGAACGGCCTGCCGCCGCTTCCGGAGCGCGGGGCGGAGGTCGTGACGGTCCCTGATTTCCGCGGATGGTCCATGAGGGATGTCGGCGAATGGCTGAGCGGCGCGGGATTGAAATTCCGGCCTGACGGCTCGGGATTCGCCGACAGCCAGACGCCTCCTCCCTGGTCGGGCGTCCCCCGCGGCACAGCGGTAGACGTCCACTTTTCACCTGAATAAGCGCACAAAAAAAGCACTGACATGAGGATCAGTGCTTTTTCTTTTTATATGGTCTTCTCTCCGAAAACAGGATGACGAGCGGGGCGGAGGCTCCGGTGCTCGATGATGGAGAGGGCTTCCTCCATGGAGATGTCTTCTCTGCCGCCGGGCGTCTCATAGACCGCGACGGGATGCGCCGCGTCGAGCTCGCTGCCGGGGAAATACACGTATTCTCCCGTATGAGGGTCTCCGTAAATGAAGCCGGAGAGCAGGCGGCCTTCTGCCAATTTGTGTGCCATCGTATACCTCGCAGACCAGATGCGGTCGGAAATCTAAATAATCGGCGGAAGTGAGATGGAGGCGGATGCCTTCCATTTCTTCCGGGATATCATGGAAATTCTGCGTGCCGTGGATGTGGCCGAAGACACAGTCCCGGACGCCGTGTTCTTTCATGAGAGAGAGAATGCGCAGGGGGCGCCGCTTCTCATCATACGGTGGATAATGGAGCACGCAGATGATGCGGCGGGCGCCCTGCTTTTCCGCCAGCTCGATGCCCCGCAGGAGACGGCCTTCCTCGCGGCGCAGGATCGTCTCGTCGTTTTCCGTGAAATTGCGGGACGTTTCCGGGATCCAGCCCCGCGTGCCGGCCAGAGCGACAGAGCCGATCATGATGACATTGTTGTGAAGAAATTCAAAAGCGCCGCCGGTGGCTTTCGTCATCTTTGTCACCGTATCCCACCAGTAATCGTGATTGCCCCGGACGACGATCTTTCTGCCGGGGAGCGCGGCGATCCACATCAGGTCGGGCAGCGCTTCGGCGAGGCTCCCGCCCCAGGACAGGTCGCCCGCGAGAATGACTGTATCTTCCGGGCGGATCGCGGCGAGCCACGCGGCGCGGATCTTTTCCCGGTGGCCTTTCCAGTTGCCGCCGAAAATATCCATGGGTTTGGACGGCGGATCGCCGGAGAGGTGAAAATCACTGAATGCGTAAAGTTTCATGGAAATATCCTTATTCCCCGAAGTACCGGGAAGAATGAAGCGTATCGAGGATGTATTTTCTGCTGTCGCTGTCCACGACCTGCGTGATGCGGTAGCCCATGTAAAGGGGGCTCGCCGTATACCTCGGGAAGATCTTCACGCGGATACTGCCGCGGACCTGGTAGAAAAAGAGATTGTAGCTGTCGCAGGGGATGGGAAAATCGCTGAGCACGAATCGCGCCACCTGTTGGATTGCGTCGGCGAAGGCGTCCGTGTTTCCGTCCTTTTTGAGCATGACGTTGAATTCCGCCATGGAACAGATCGGATAATCGGAGAGCGTCACATAGCAGTCCCTGTCTTCGAAGATCAGGGGGCCGAGAAAATTCTCCGGGTGAATATTGTCTCTGTAATCGTAATCGTAGAGGCCGATGATCTGCGAATGGGGATGGCGCTGCGAGCCGCCCGCGCGGGGGCCGAAATTGCGGAAATAAATGGCGGAGCGGAAATCGGGGCGTCCTGAAATTTCCAGCCATTTCTCCAGGCCGAAGGAAATGACGCTGTGCAGCTCGTCTTTCGAGTACATGGAAAGGTCGCTGTCGTGTTTATCCGTTTCCACGAGAACCGTCGGCCATGTGCCGTGAAAGACAGGATATTTATTCATGAGCCAGATCATGGAGCCGCGCCGCTCAAGGATGTGGGTGAGCGTCTCCGGCCGGCAGAATGGGCAGGCGTCTCCTCTGGCGGAATAGGGCTTCGATCTTCCGATATGCAGGTCAAATTCGATGGGATTCGTCATAATTTTGTCACGCTCTTTCTGCGGGCGCACAGACGCCCGCTACAGATAAATTATATCATGGCTCCGGATAAACAGCGGAAATTTTCCCCGTGCCGGCGGAAGCCTCTTTTATTATAAAGAGGAAATATAAGGAAACGGTCAATTTGACAGCGGAAAAACTTTTTCATTTTATCAGAATAAAGTATTGACAAGAAACGACGTATCCTGTACTATATCGTCATACAGTAATTCTTCACCGAGATAAAGGAATAAAGAAAGGAAGGATCGATATGAAATGGAAAAAAGCCATAGCCGCCGGCATCCTCCTGGCGTGCGCCGCCGGACTGCTGGCAGGCTGCGGCGGAGAGCAGAAAGCGGCATCCGCTGCCGGAGGCGAGAATAAGAAGATCATCATCGGACTGGATGATAATTTCCCGCCTTTCGGCTTCAAGGACAAGGACGGACAGCTGGTGGGCTTCGATATCGACATGGCCAAGGAAGCGGCAAAGCGCATGGGCAGCGACATCGAGTTCAAACAGATCGACTGGTCCAGCAAGGAAGCGGAGCTGAAGAGCCATAAGATCGACGCCATCTGGAACGGGCTCACGATCCTTCCGGAACGGGAAAAGAACATCCTCTTCTCCCGGCCCTATGAAAATTCCGTACAGATCATCCTCGTAAAAGAGGAATCGCCCATTCAGTCGAAAGCGGATCTGGCGGGGAAAGTGGTGGCCACGCAGGAAGGAAGCACCGGCCTGGACGCGATCAATAATGAACCGGAGGTAAAAGCGTCTTTCAAGGAACTGAAGCTGTATCCCGATAATGTATCCGGCTTCATGGATCTCAAGATCGGACGCATCGACGCGATGGTCGTCTCCGAAGTGGTGGCGCTCTATTACAATAAGCAGAACAACGCGGGCTTCCGCGTGGTGGACGCCGGATATGACCGGCAGCCCGTCGGCGTCGGCCTGGCGAAAGACAATCAGGCTTTCAAGGAACGGCTGGATAAGACGCTTACGGAAATGAAGAATGATGGCACTTCGACAAAGATCTCCGAGAAGTGGTTCGGCAAAGACATTACGATCTGATAAGAAACAGGGGGAATCAAAATGAAGATGAACTGGAAAAAAGCGGCGGCCGCAGGCATTCTGGCGGCCAGTGTGATGGGACTTCTCGCGGGCTGCGGCGGTGATGGAGGAAAAGCGGCGCCCGGCAAGCCGGAAAAGATCGTCGCCGGATTGGATGACACTTTCGCTCCCATGGGATTCCGTGATGACAGCGGCAAGATCGTCGGCTTCGACGTAGACATGGCGGCGGCCGTATCGAAAGAGATCGGTGTGCCCATCGAATTCAAACCTGTCGACTGGGCGAGCAAGGAAGCGGAGATCTCCGCGGGCCGCGTGGACGCGCTCTGGAACGGCCTTACCGTGACAGAAGAACGGAAAAAGGTGCTGGATTATACCGATCCGTACCTGAATAACAAGCAGGTCTTCGTGGTCATGAACGATTCGGACATCACCGACGCGAAGCAGCTGGCAGGCAGGAAGGTCTGCGCCCAGGAAGGCAGCACCAGCCAGAGCGCCATGGACAAGCAGCCGGAAGTGCGCGATTCCTTCGCGGTATGGAAACTGTATCCCGACTTCACCTCGTGCTTCATGGATCTGGAATCGGGCCGCGCCGACGCGATTCTCGGCGACAGCGTCCTCATCAATTACTACATGCAGAAGAAACCGGGCCAGTTCCGCGTCCTGCCGGGCGTGGTCGCCAATGAAGTCTACGCGGTGGGCGTGAAGAAAGGCAATACGGAGCTCGTGAAGCTGCTGAACGAAGGCTTCAAGAAAGTCGAAGCCAGCGGCGAAGCGAAGAAAATCTCCGAGAAATGGTTCGGCACGGACCTTTCCGTGAAGCAGTAAGAGCGGCGCTTGCCCGATCGGGCAGGTCATTGTATGATAGTATGGTAAAGCGGCACAGTAAAAAAGACAGGCCAGCGCCCGTCTTTTTCCGCATTTCCATGAAGAAAGAGGTTATCGCATTATGATGGAGTATATCGGCTCGATCCTGCCGGGGATGATCGAGGGGCTCGGCGTGTCGGCGCAGATCTTTGTGCTGACCTATGTGCTGTCGCTCCCCTGCGGCATCCTGCTGTCGCTGGTCCGCCTGTCCCGGCTGGGCCTGTTCCGCCGGATCGCGGAATTTTATATCTACGTTATGCGCGGCACACCGCTCATGCTGCAGATCCTGTTCATTTATTACGGGCTGCCCATGCTTCCGGGGATATCCATCCAGATCAATGATTTCTCGGCGGCGATCATCGCTTTCGTGGCGAACTATGCGGCGTACTTCGCGGAGATCTTCCGCGGCGGCATCCAGTCCATCAGCCGCGGCCAGTACGAAGGGGCGAAAGTGCTGGGCTTCACCTACCGTCAGACCATGTGGCACATCGTGCTGCCGCAGGTCATCAAGCGGGTGCTGCCTCCTCTCGGCAATGAGACGATCACCCTGCTGAAAGATACGTCCCTTGTCTACGTCCTGGCGATGAATGATCTCATGCGGGTGACCCGCTCCATCGTACAGCGTGATTTTGACACGACCGCTTTCGTCGTGGCGGCGGTCTTCTACCTGGTGTGCACCTTTGTGCTGACCCGCGCTCTGGCATGGCTGGAAAAACGCTATGCTGTCTATGAAGAATGAGGTGGCTCCGATGGCATTTATCGAAATGAAAAATATCCGGAAATCGTTTGGCAGTCAGGAGATTCTTCATGGCGTGAGCCTCTCTGTGGAAAAAGGGGAAGTGGTCTCCATCATCGGTCCCTCCGGCGCGGGGAAGAGCACTTTCCTGCGGTGCCTCAATAATTTGGAGACCATTCAGGGCGGCTCTATCCGGGTGGAAGGAGATTACCTGGCGGAAGAGAAAGACGGGAAAGTCGTTTATGCGAACGACGCGCTCTCCCGGAAGATCCTCGGAAAGATGGGCATGGTCTTTCAGTCGTTCAATCTCTTCCCGCACATGACCGTACTGGACAATCTGCTGGCGGCTCCGGTGTATGTGAAAAAAATGAAAAAAGAAGACGTCATGCCCACAGCGGAGCGGCTGCTTCGAAAAGTCGGTCTGTGGGATAAAAAAGACGTCTACCCGGGGAGCCTTTCCGGCGGGCAGAAACAGCGCGTCGCCATCGCGCGGGCGCTCACAATGGCGCCGGAGATCATGCTTTTCGACGAGCCGACGAGCGCTCTCGATCCGGAGCTCACCGGCGAAGTGCTGAAGACCATCCAGCAGCTGGCCGACGAAAACATGACCATGATCATCGTCACGCACGAGATGGCCTTTGCGAAATCCGTATCGGACCGCGTCCTATTCATGGTGGACGGCAGTGTCGAAGAAGAAGGAACCAGCGGGGAGATCTTCGATCATCCGAAGAGCGCCCGCACGCAGGCCTTCCTGAAATCCATACTGAGATAAAAAAGAGGAACAGCAAAAGCTGTTCCTCTTTTTCGTTTTCTGTTTTTCCGGAGCTGTCAGATACCGGAGCCGCCGTCATGGGCGGTCACGTCTTTCAGTGTCCGGGAGAATGGCGCAGGCCCGGAAGAGATCGGCTTCATGAGGCAGATGATACAGGGGTTTGTCATTTCAGATTTCTCCTTACGTTTCTGCTGAGATTACTGTATCATTAAAGCCGGGCCGGAAGGCAGGCGCCGTGGGAAACGGCATCGGAAATTCCTTGAAATGGCCCTGCCGTTGAAATAAAATAAATGAAAATCGAAGGAGTTTCGGGAGGAAAAACGAATGAGCCAGGTGCAGAAAATAACGGAAGATATATATTGGATCGGCGCCAATGATTTTTCAGCGGGCCGTTTTGAAAAGATCCTTCCCATCACACGGGGGATCACGTACAATTCTTATTTTATCGACGATGAAAAAACGGCGGTCATCGATACGGTGGATGCCCATGTGACCGATGAATTTCTGGAAAAGACAGAGGCGCTCCTCCGCGGGCGGCCGCTGGATTACATCATCATCAACCACATGGAGCCGGATCACAGCAGCGCCCTCCTGGCACTGGCGCGTCTTCACCCGGAGGCGAAGCTGGCGGGAAGCGCGCAGGCGCTCCGTCTGTTTGAACAGTTTTTCCACTGCCCCATGAAAGAGCGCTACACCGTGACAGGCGAAAAGACAACGATCGCCCTCGGGCGGCATACGCTCCGGTTCCTCACGGCGCCTATGGTGCACTGGCCGGAAGTGACGTTCACCTATGATGAGAAAGATCAGGTCCTCTTCAGCGCGGATGCTTTCGGCTGCTTTGGCGCGCTTCAGGGGAGCGTCTGGGCCGATGAACTGGATTATGAGGAAAATTATGAGGCGGAAGCGCGGCGCTACTACGGCTGCATCGTATCGAAGTACGGCCAGCAGGTGCTCGCTGCCCTTCGGAAAGCGTCGGCGCTCGATATCCGCATCCTCGCTCCGCTTCACGGCCCCATATTCCGCCGGGGAGAGGACAGAAAGCGGATCATGGAAGATACGGCGCGCTGGGCGGAATGGAAGCCGGAGAAGACGGGGACGGCTCTTTTTTATACGTCTGTCTACGGAAATACGGCGGCCGCCGTGCAGAGCCTGGCATGGAGACTGCGGGAAAAAGGCGCGGAGAACGTAAAGACCGTCGATCTCTGCCGGACGGATATGTCCTATGCGCTGGCGGATGTCATGACTTTTTCCCATCTTGTTTTTGCGTCCACCACGTACAATATGGGGCTTTTCCCGGTGATGCGGGCTTTTCTGGAAGGGATCGGAGACCATCTGGTGAAGAATCGCCGCGTCGCGCTCATCGGCAATTCGTCGTGGGCGCCCAATGTGGCGGGAAAGATCATGAAAGAAATGACGGCAGGGTGGAAAGACTGCGCGCTCCTGGCGGAGCCGGTGCATATCCTTTCCGCTCCCGGCCCGGCAGAGGAAAAGTCGCTGGACGATCTGGCTGCGGTCATCGCGGCGGACATGGCGGCGCGGAAAGAATAAGGAATGATGAAAAAAATATGGATGGCCGCGGCGGCGCTTTTCGTGGCATTTGCCGCGGCGGGCTGCGGCGCGCCTTCCGTGAAGACTGTGCGGGCGGAAAAATCGGCGCAGCCTTTTGTTTATGAGGAGGAGGCCCCGGCGGAAGCGCTCCATGCGATGACGGTGACGCCGCGGGTCTCCGGGCCGATCCTTACGGAGATTCCCGCGGAAGGAACGGCCGTCCGGGCGGGGCAGCTCCTCGTGCAGATCGACACAGCGGAATATGCCGCGCAGAAGGCGGAGCTTCAGCAGCGCATCGCTTCGTCAGGCGCGGCCAGGGCGGCAGCTCCGTCTGCCGGAAACAGTCTTGCCGATTCTCTTCTGAAAGAGGGGATCATCACGAAGGCGGAATATGCCCGCCTCGCGGCGAAAAATCGTCCCGCGGCTCCGGCGGTGGGGAGCGCGGCCGGTGAAGCGGCGCAGATCGCCATGAGCGCCGTGCAGCAGGCTATTTCCGACTGTACGATCCTTTCGCCCATTGACGGCGTCATCGCGAAGAGCTATGCCGGAGAGGATAAGATGGCCGCCGCAGGCCGCCCTCTTCTCGTGATCCGGCAGAATACGCCGGTGATCCTGAATATCCAGATCCCGTCCATCATGGACGCAGTCATTCAGAAGGCGAAAGATGAGAAGACCATGACGGTGACCATCCGGGACACGGAGAGCGGCGCGGTGTGGTACGGCGAACTGAAACCGCAGCCGAACAGGGACGGCGATCCGTACACGGTCTGTTTCGTTCAGGCGGACAATCCGAAAGATGAGATCAAGATAGGGAAGACCTATACTGTCCGCATCGACAGCGGTCAGAAAATAGAAGGATACGCCGTGCCCGCATCGGCTTTCGTGCGGCCCGATCAGGTGGCCATCGTGAATGCGGATGGGCTGGTGGACGTGCGCACCGTGACGGCGGCCGGCGGCGGAGACGGCGAGCGGGTCATCGTGAGCGGCCTGGAAGAAGGCGACCGGGTGATCGTGAGCCCCTCGAAAGACCTCCAGCTGGGTATGAAGGTGCGGGCGCAGTGAAGTGGCGAAGAGAAGACTATGAGGGAAGTCCTGTCGATACGGCGCGGAAACTGATCGGCGCGCTCCTCATCAGGGAAACGGCGGAAGGCCGTACAGCGGTCCGCATTACGGAGACGGAAGCCTACGGCGGCTGCTTTGAAGGGAAGCCCGACGACGGGGCCCATTCTTTCCGGGGACGCACGGCGCGGACGGAAGTGATCTTCGGCGAGCCCGGCCGCGCGTACGTTTATCTCATCTACGGCATGTACTGCTGCTTCAATATCGTCTGCGAAAAAGAAGGCACCGCGGGCTGCGTCCTCCTCCGGGCGGGCGAGCCCGTGGAAGGGCGGGATCTCATGCAGCGCCGCCGGGGCCGGGCGAAAGGGACCGCCCTCACCTGCGGCCCGGGCCGCCTCTGCCTCGCCATGGCCATCGACCGCGCCCTCTACGGCGCAGACCTCGTGACCGGCCCCCTGTGGGTGGAAGACGGCGCACCCTGCGAGATCGAAGTCTCGAAACGGAAACACATCGACTACGCCGCCTGCGGCAAAGATTTCCCCTGGCGCTTCACCCTGAAAGGCAGCCTCTGGGTGAGCCAGTAAAAAAGTAGAGCCTCTCTGCATGGCATGAGCAGAGGGGCTTTTTGCGTGGGCGGAAATATGAAGGCCCGATAAGAAAACAGAAAATCATCCGTAAGGGGCGTGGACAGCGCTTGTCAAAGGGGTGGATATAGAGGTAAAATAAATGCGTATCTAAAGTCCGTGATAAAAGGACAGTAAAAAAGGAGGCATTCTTATGAAATCCAAGTTGATTCTGACCGCCGCCGTGCTCAGTGCCATGGCGGGGGGGGTGCATCTCTTACGCTGCTGAAGATCCTGCAGAATGGAATAAAAATCAGAATTATGCAGGGAATGGGACAAATTCTTTAACATTTCAGGAAAAAGAGACGCCTTCCAGCGATCCGGATGGATTGCTTGTTGTAACTGGCGGGAAAACGACCATTGAAAATTATGATACGTTGAATTTTATTAATCATGATCCAGATCGAAATAAAAAACACGGAATTGCGGTAGAGAAAGAGTCTGCAAAACTTGAGATTCAAAATGTCAATACAATCAATTTTGGCACTGGGAAGAGTCAAGATGAATTGCTGCAGGTAACGACAAAGGGTGGCTCTGGGGTAGCCATTCATGGATATAAAGGCGATATTGAGATTGGAACCGGTGCAGATGATCAAGCCACAGTTGATACACTCAATGTTTATTCTGCTAATGTAGGGATTATGGCACAACATACTGCTGGAAATGGAGCCGGGCATGTTAAGGTGCATGTCAGTAAGGCGGTCAACGTGTATTCCGATGATGCAAGTGCCGTACAGGTTAGCAATTTTGGTACAGGTGATGGATCAGTGACTGATAATGACCCCAGTTTGTCCATTGTAAGTGATGGGACAGTGTCAGTAGAAAGTAATGGTTATCAGGCGGTTTTAATCAATGATCAATATGGTGGACCGTCAAATCCAGGAGATTCCACGGTTACCATTTCCGGCAAAGAAGGCGTTTCCTTAATTTCGGCGGAAAAAGCAAATGGAAAGAATACTCCCGGTTATTTGTGTGGGATTCAGATTTATAGAGGTGCTTCGGGAACATCTTCTGTCGATGTTTCTTCTGAAAACGGAGATGTGTTTGTTTCCGGTGCAGAAGCTGCCGTACGTTTAACTGGTCACAGTGATACGGCGTCCTCGGGGCCCTCGGTTGGCGCTACGATTCATGGGAAAAATGTTACTTTAGAATCTACAAAAGAAGACAGTACATCTTCTGCACTGGACTTAAGTAATAGTAAGCTGACGGTAACAGGAGATTCGATCAGTGTAAATGCAGCTAATGATCAAGCAATCAAGGTATCCGGCAGCAAAGGAAACCTGACGTTTGGAGATGGTAAGGCAAATACGGATGTATATGTGAACGGCTATGTGCAGGTCACGGGCGGAGCGACGGCGAGCTTTGCGGGCAATACGACGACCCATGTGGACAGCAAGTATCTGACCGATCAAGATAAAGCGTTTATTACGACAAAAGACGGAGAGAAAACAGCAGGGAATGTTACCTTTGCAGAGGACAGCCATCTGGATATCGGGAATGTAAAAGCCGGGACCAAGCTGAATTTTTCCGACAGCGAGACTGTCAACGCTGCTGCGGCAGATAAAATTCTGACAGACAATATTCTCCAGAAGTTCTACATCGATAAAAATGGCGTCCTTACAGCCGGTGTGGTCAGCAATAAAGATGCACAGACGCTCCTCGCCGGATCGCTCTTGACCAACGTGGCGGTGTATGCGATTGGGAATGCAGGATATGACGATGTGAAGGCGCTTGTCGACGGGGAGAACGCCGTGGAAGCGCTGAACAGCGCGGCGGGGCTCTCCGCCATGGCGGGCGTGGAGCACGGCACGTACACCGCGGCGGGTATTTTCAATGACGCCGTGGCGGATCATCTCATGAACCGGAATGACGAGGACGTGTGGGCATACGGCTTCCACAATAAGGAAAACGTGAATGGCCTCTCCTTCGGTGCGGATTATGACGCGCAGTACAATGGCGTCGTGGCCGGCGCCGACCTGTATCGGAACGGCGGCACCGTGGCCGGCATCGCGCTCTCCTATGCGGACAGCAATGTGAGCGGCTCGAACGGCTTCGCTTCCATGCAGAACGACGCAGACTACTACGGCGCCTCGCTCTACGCGCGCTTCGACCGCGGCAGCTACGCTCTCCTCGGGGATATTTCCTACATGAAGGGCGACCACGACGTGACGCAGTGGAACAAGGGACAGCAGATCACGGCCTCTCCGGACAGCGACGCGGTGAGCGTAGGTGTGAAAGCGGTGAAAGATTTCACGGCGGGCGAGAGCGGCACCCGCACGCCGTACATCGGCGTGCGGTATCTGCGCCTCTCCACGGACGGCTTCACCGCGAGCAACGGACTCCACTATGACGGGGATGATCAGGATTTGGTGCTCATCCCGGTGGGCGTGAACTACAGCGCGGCCATCACCGGCGGGAGCTGGACGTTCCGTCCGTATGCGGGCGTGGGCTACATCTGGAACGCAGGCGACAAGAGCGTAGACCAGACGGTGACGCTGGGCACGGCGGCGGATTCCTTCAGCTACGACACGGTGGACAGCGGCAGCTTCCTCACCCGGGTAGGCTTCACGGCGGACCACGGAGACATGAGCTACGGCGTGGGCTACAGCTACCAGAAGGGGGACAGCGTGTCGAACAACGCGTGGACCCTGAGCGCATCGTTCCGCTTCTGATCATTGCAAAGAAAAGCCCCGTACACGGTACGGGGCTTTTTGCGCGGGCGCTTTTCTGGCAGGATCGCTCCGCGCGGCGCTTCACCATGAAGGGCAGCTTACAGCTCAGCAAAAGAACGCTTCTCACGGAGAGGCGTTCTTTTTTGCTGCGCTTTTTGAGCGGACGGAGGAAAATGAGCGCTCCTCAATGAGCGGCGGCCGCGGATGAGCGCCCTTTCATGGCGGAGACGGCGGTTTTCTTATATAATAAAAAGCGATTGAATACAGGGAACGGACAGGAGAGAGAAAATGAAACTGCTGCGTCTCATTTTGCAGGGATTCAAGTCGTTTGCGGACCGGACGGAGATCTCGTTTGCCGGCGGCATCACGATGATCGTCGGGCCGAATGGCTGCGGGAAGAGCAATATTTCCGACGCGGTGCGGTGGGTGCTGGGCGAGCAGAACGTGCGGAATCTGCGCGGGCAGAAGACGGAGGACATCATTTTCGCGGGCTCGGCGACCCGGAAGGCGAAGAACGGCGCGGAAGTGACGATGGTCCTGGACAACACGGCCCGTGAGCTTCCGCTGGATACGGCGGAGGTGTCCGTGACGCGGCGGGTGCTCCGCAGCGGGGACAGCGATTTCTACATCAACGGTCGGTCGTGCCGGCTGAAGGACATCCAGGACCTTTTCGCGGCGACGGGCCTCGGGAAGGGGTCGCTCGCCATC
>ULRH01030273.1_pt1 | contig 35796 bp, 35 predicted proteins | sample 1955271 | NCBI WGS metagenome assembly ULRH01 (sample SAMEA4835677, study PRJEB28245) | human gut metagenome | biome: gut microbiome; material: fecal sample | place: Denmark | collected 2008 | reverse complement strand
CGCCGCGGCGGCGCTCCTGTCCCTGCCGGCCGCGGCCATGCGGCTCGTGCTGCTGGAGGATCAGGGGAGCTTCTTCGCGGGCGGCACGGTGCGCACCGCGGAGGGCGTATACCGCGGCAATGAAGATGCGCGGGATCTGTCCGGGGAGACCCTCCACGGCGATCACGCCTATGTATTCTGGCAGCGGCCGGCCCATGCCCGGACCATGGCTCTGGTCTTCCTGCACGGGGCCGGCCAGTCCGGCAAGACCTGGGAGACCACGCCTGACGGGCGGGACGGCTTCCAGAACATTTTTCTCGAGAAGGGCTACGCCACGTATGTGGTGGATCAGCCGCGGCGCGGCCGGGCCGGCCGGTCCACGGTGCCGGAGACGATCTCCGCCGTGCCGGACGACCAGCTCTGGTACAACAATTTCCGCATCGGCGTGTGGCCGGAGACGCTCCCCGGCGCGGCCGCCGCCGATGACGCCGCGTGGCGGGACCAGTTCTTCCGCCAGATGACGCCCAATACCGGCGCGTACGACGAAGACGTCATCAGCCGCGCCATGGCGGCGGTCTTCGAGCGGTCTGGCCCGGGCGTGCTCGTCTCCCACTCGCAGGGCGGCGGGCCGGGGTGGCGTACGGCCATCCTGAGCGACAAGGTGCGGGGCGTCATCGCCATCGAGCCGGGGACCTTCCCCTTCCCGGAAGGAGAGGTGCCGCCCGTGGAGGAGACCTCGAGCCCCTTCCCGGCCGCGGGTACGGCGGTGCCCATGGCGGATTTCCTCCGGCTCACGAAGATCCCCGTGCTCGTCATTTTCGGGGACAACATCCCCGAGGAGCCCACGGACGTGTGGGGCCTCGACAACTGGCGGGTGCGCCTCCGTCTGGCCCGCCGCTGGGCGGAGACGGTGAACCGCCATGGCGGGGACGCGGCGGTGCTGTCCCTGCCGGACGCGGGCCTTTACGGTAATACGCATTTCCTCATGTCCGACCGCAATAACCGGGAGGTGGCCGACCTCATGGAGCGGTGGATGGAAACGCATCATCTGGATGGAAAGAAGGCATGATCCATGGAAACAGTCAAATTAAATAACGGCGTCGAGATGCCGATGCTCGGCTACGGGGTCTACCAGATCCCGCCGGCGGAGTGCGCGTGCTGCGTGCAGGACGCGATCCGCGCGGGGTACCGCCTCATCGACACGGCGCAGTCCTACGACAATGAGTATGAAGTGGGCGAGGCGGTCTCGCAGTGCGGCCTCCCCCGGAGCGAGCTCTTCCTCACCTCGAAGATCTGGATCGCAAACAGCGGCTACGAGCGGGCGAAGCAGTCCATCGACGACTCCCTGCGCCGCCTCCGCACGGACTACCTCGACCTCATGCTCATCCATCAGCCCTTCGGCGACTATTACGGCACGTGGCGCGCCATGGAAGAGGCGCTCCGCGCGGGCAAGCTCCGCGCCATCGGCGTGTCGAATTTCTTCGCCGACCGGCTCATCGATCTCTGCCACAATGTGGACATCCTCCCGGCGGTGAATGAAGTGGAGACCCACGTGTTCCACCAGCAGAAGGAACTCCACGCCGTCATGGAGCGCTACGGCATCGTCCACGAGGCGTGGGCGCCTTTCGCCGAAGGGCGGCACGATCTCTTCACGAATCCCCTGCTCGTCCGCATCGGAGAGGCGCACGGGAAGACGGCGGCACAGGCCGCGCTGCGGTTCCTCATCCAGAGCGGTGTGGCGGTCATCCCGAAGTCGGTCCGCCTGAGCCGCATGGAAGAGAATCTGGACGTTTTCGACTTTTCCCTCACGGAGGAGGAAATGGAGGCGCTCCGCGGGCTCGACGAAAAAGACAGCCTCTTCTTTTCCCATTACGACCCGCAGATGGTGGAGTGGTTCTACCGCATGGTGGAGGAGCGTCATCTGCGGTCCTGATCCGCGGGACGGACGATGCGCAGTCCTGTGAAAGAAAGGAGAATCCCCATGAAACAGAATATCCTGCTGTTCTTCGCGCTGCTCGCGGCCGCCCTCTTCGGCGGCGTTTCGGCGGAGGCCGCCGCGCCGGCGCTGCCGCCCCGGGAAGCGTCCATCGTCACAATCTCCGCGCTGGGCGCGCAGGGCGACCTGCCGCGGCTCCGTCAGGCCATGGCGGACGGCCTCGACCGGGGCCTCACGGTCAATGAAGAGAAAGAACTCATGCTCCAGCTCTACGCCTACGCCGGATTTCCCCGCGGCCTGAACGGGCTCCAGACGCTGGCCTCCGTGACGGAGGAGCGGAAAGCGGCGGGGATCAAAGACGAGACGGGCCGGGAGGCGTCGCCGGTCGATCCCGCGCGGGACCGCCGGGCAATCGGCACGAAGGTCCAGACGGCGCTCGTGGGCCGGCCGGTCGCGGGCGGCGTGTACGACTTCGCCCCCGAGGCGAACCGCTTCCTGCAGGAGCACCTCTTCTGCGACATCTTCGAGCGGGACGTGCTCACCTGGCAGGACCGGGAACTCGCCACCGTGTCCATGCTCGCGGGCATCGGCAATGTGAACGCTCAGCTCCGCTCCCACATGGGCGTGGCCCTGCGGGTGGGCGTCACCGCCGATGCGCTCCGCGCTCTCACGGACGTGCTTACGGAGACCGTCTCCGAAGAGACCGGGGCGAATACGAAGGCTGTGCTGGCCGAGGTCCTCGGCAGCCGGGCATGAGATGGCCGCATGACTTGTCAGGAAATGCATAAAAAGCAATCATGATTGAGCGGAACGCAAGGAAAAAGACTTGCGCTGCCGGCTCGATCCGCGTATACTATTTCCATACATTAAGTTCATACGAGACAACGGAGCCTGCTCAGACGAGCGGGCTTTTTCGTTTCCGGAAATGCGCACGCGCAATGGAGCCGCTTTGGGGGATGCCCGAAGCGGCTCTTCCGCATTTCCGGACGGTCCGTGGACGGAAAGGGGAATGACAAGCGATGAAATGGAATTTCGAGCGACAGCGCCGGTCGGCATGACGATATTGAGGTTATGTGAAAAGAAAGGAAGAAGAAAATGAAACGATCTGTACTCTTTGCCTGTCCGGCGGCGCTGATGCCGATGGCCGCCTTTGCCGCCGAGCCGGCGTCCGAGCTCAACGGGGGGGACATGGCCTATGTGGCGGTGGCGACCCTCTTGGTGCTCATCATGACGCCGGCGCTCGGCTTTTTCTACGGCGGCCTCGTGCGCCGCAAGAATACGCTCAATACGATGATGATGTCCTTCATCTGTCTGGCCATCTTCACCGTGCAGTGGTTCCTCTTCGGCTACTCTCTCTCCTTCGGGCCGGACGTGGGCGGCGTCATCGGCAATCTGGACTGGGCGTTCCTCTCCGGGGTCGGCATGGACGCGAACCCGGACTACTCCGCCACCATCCCGCACATCCTCTTCTGCATGTTCCAGATGGCCTTCGCGATCCTCACGCCGGCCATCGTATCCGGCGGCATCGTGGAGCGCACCCGCTTTCCCGCGTACTGCCTCTTCATTTTCCTCTGGGGGACGCTCGTCTATGACCCCATGTGCCACATGGTCTGGGGCGTGGGCGGCTTCATCCGCGACATGGGCGCGCTCGATTTTGCCGGCGGCACGGTCATTCACGTGACGAGCGGCTTCTCGGCCCTCACAGCGGCCATCCTCATCGGCAAGCGCAAAGACTTCGGCAGCGCCGCCATCCGGCCGCACAATGTGCCCTACGTCTGCCTGGGCGCGAGCTTCCTCTGGCTGGGCTGGTTCGGCTTCAACTCCGGCGCGGGCCTCACTTCCTCCGACGTGATGGCGCAGGCCCTCGCCAATACGGGTATCGCCTCCTGCACGGCCGGCCTCGTGTGGGCGATTCTCGATAAATTCCTCCATCACAAAGTCACCACGGTAGGCTTCATGACGGGCGTCATCGCAGGCCTCGTGGGCATCACCCCCGGAGCGGGCTTCGTTGACAGCCAGGCGGCCTTCTTCATCGGCCTCACCACGCCGTGCATCTGCTATTTCTTCATCGCTTATGTGAAAGCGAGATTCCAGTATGACGACGCGCTGGACGTCTTCGGCTGCCACGGCATGGGCGGCGTGTGGGGCGCGCTCATGACGGGCGTCTTCTGCACCACCGCGGTGAACTCCGCCGGCGCGGATGGGCTCCTCGCGGGCAATCCGGCGCAGATGATCCCCCAGGCGACGGGCGTGGTCACGGGCATCGTCATGGCGGTGTTCGTGACGGCCATCCTCGTGAAGATCGTCGGCGCGGTGATGCAGCTCCGGGCGACGCCTTCGGAAGAAGCGCAGGGCCTCGATATCATCGAACACGGCGAGCGGGCGTATAATAAGCTCTAAGGAGGACAATCATGGAGACGAACAAAATATACAAAGTGGAAGCCATCATCCGTCCGGAAAAGCTGGACGAACTGAAAGACGCGCTCTTTGCCATCAAAGTCACGGGCATGACCGTATCCGACGTGTACGGCTGCGGCCTTACCCGGGGCCAGTCGGAGATCTACCGCGGCAAAGAGCTGCCGGTGAACCTCATGCCGAAGACAAAAGTGGAGATCGTCATTTTCGAGACGCCCCTCCAGAAACTCATCGACACCATTCGGAGCGTGTGCTGCTCCGGCCACGTGGGAGACGGGAAGATCTTCGTATCCGAGCTCACCACGGCGGTAAAGATCCGCACCGGCGAGATGGGCGGCGACGCCGTCATCGACTACCAGCCGTGACGCGGGCAAAAAAAGCAGGTTCCTTTTCGGAGGGGACCTGCTTTTTTCATGCGCAAAAAAAGAGACCCCGCGGGGCCTCTTATATTTTTACTCAAAGAACATCGCTGCCGCCATGACAAGGTACGCCGTGTCCTTGATGCCGGCCGTCTCGTAAGACGAATGCATGGCCAGCTGGGGCAGGCCGATATCCACGGCGGGGATGCCTACTTTCGTGATGGCGATATTTCCCAGCGTGGAGCCGCCGGGACGGTCGCTGCGGTTCGTGAAGACCTGCACGGGCACTTTCGCTTCTTCGCAGAGCGCGCGGAAATGAGCGGCGCTCCAGCCGTCGGTGCAGTACTTCTGCTGCGCGTTGAACTTGATGACGATGCCGCCGTTCAGGACGGGCCGGTTCACCGGATCGGATTCGGCGGGATGATTCGGATGCACCGCGTGAGCGTTATCCGCGGAGATCAGGAAGCTCCGAGCCAGCATGGCGAGCATCCTGTCCTGCGAAATGCCGAGCGCCGCCGAGAGGCGGAGGATCGTGTCGAAGAGGAAGGAAGAGCCCGCGCCCTGCCGGGTGCCGCTGCCCACTTCTTCATTATCAAAGAGGGCGAAAACGGAAATGTGCTTTTCCTTCTTTCCCATGGTATAGCCGCGGAACGCCGCGAAAGCGCATTGCAGATCATCCAGACGGGGAGAGGAAATGTATTCATTCTCCGCGCCCCACATCGTGCCGGGGACGAGCGGGACAAGACACAGATCGTGACCGAGGATATCTTCCTTTGCGCATTTCGCTTCCGCCGCGATGACATCCATAAATGACAGGCCGCCGGCGGGGCCCCAGAGGGGGAGCAGATCTTTCTGCGCGTTCCAGTGATAGCCCTGATTCACCTCGCGGTTCATGTGGATGGCCAGCGAAGGAATGACGAGAAGAGGCTTCCCGGGGCAGACAAGCTTCGGCACGAGAGCGCCCTTCTCCCGGACGATGACGCGCCCCGCCGCCGTGAGGGGGCGGTCCGTCCAGCTGCTCATGATCATGCCGCCGTAAGGCTCCACATTGAGGCGCACATACGGACCGTCGGCGATCTCCGGATCTTCCTTGATCTTAAACGTGGGGGAATCGCCGTGCGCCGCGATGATGCGGAAATCCCGGGCCGGTTCCTTCGGCACGGCAAAAGCGATGACCGCCGAGCCGTTCCGGGTGACCACATACTTGTGCCCCGGCTCGATCTCCCAGTCGTCTTCCTCCCGGAGCTCGACGGCATGGTCATAGACGAAAGCCGTCTTGATGCCCCGCGCCGCGTGGAAGGGCGAAGGGCTCTTGCTGATAAAATGGAGGAGATCCCGGGAGATCTCCTCAAAAGCGTTTTCCTGCTGCGCCATGATTATTTATGCTTCTTTGCCATGATCATTTCATAGACCTGCTGAGCCATCTCCGCGCGCTCCCGGATGACGGGATTCGGCGAATCGATGGGAGCCGGATTGAAAGACGTGGTGTAGTGAAGCTTTTCCGTTTCCTGTTCCATTTCCTTGATCTGGATGGTGCGGGCGGTCATATCATACACATACGTGTAAGTATTCGTGCCGCCTTCGATCTGCTCCACGCCGGTGAAGGTCAGGACCTGGTGGCCGTTCTTGTCCACATCCAGATCCGCTTCGCCCACGTCGATGGTGAGGGCGTCATTATATTTCCACAGCTGCTCCGCGGAGACAGTCATGGTCGAAAAAGCCGCCGCCGCGGCCAGGCCCAAAGCAATGATGGATTTCTTCATACCTTTCACTCTCTTTCCCAAATTCTGAAAGTTCCTTAATAAAAATATTATACCATAGGCCCAAAAGAAGCGCATATACATTTCCGGCGGCCCAGGGAAAGGATGCGGCCGATTTCCGGCGGGGAAAAGAAAAGCGCCGGAAAATTTCCGGTGAAAGATCCGGAACCGCCGGAAATTTTTCAGCGGAAAACGAAAAAGCACCGGGAATTTTTCGGCGAAAAATGAAAACGCGCCGGAAAATGACCGGTGGGAAATAGAAGGCCAGCGGCTGCTTTTCCTGTGTTACAATGACTGCATGGGATTATTTCAGAACGGAGGAAATGCGATGAAGATACGGAATGCGGCGGTGGCAGGCGCGGGGGCGCTCGGCACTTTGTACGGCAGCCTGATCGGGAAGGCGCTCGGATGGGACGCGGTGCGGATCGTGACGGACCCGGAGCGGGCGGCGCGGTACAGACGGGACGGCGTCCTTTGCAACGGAGAGGCCTGCGGTTTTTCTTATTTTGACGGGACGGGGACGGCGGAACCGGCGGATCTGGTCATTTTCGCGGTGAAGTTCGGCGGCCTCGCGCGGGCCATGGAGGAAGCGGCGCCGCTCATTGACGGGCATACGGTGATCCTCTCGGTGATGAACGGCGTCACCAGCGAGGAGATCCTGGCGGAGCGCTTCGGCGGGGCGCGTGTGCTGCTCTGCACGGCGCCGGGCAGGAGGAGATCACGGCGGCAGTCGGGGACTTCCTCGCCCGCGCGGGCATCGCCTGTGAGCTCGCGGAGGATATGCCCCTCCGCCTGTGGAAGAAGCTCATGATGAATGTGGGCATCAATCAGACGACAGCGGTCTATGAGACGGGCTACGGCGGGGTGAAGCATCCCGGCGAGGCGCAGGATGTGATGATCGCCGCCATGCGGGAGACCATGGCCGTGGCGAACGCCATGGGCATTCCGCTTTCGGAGGCGGATATCCGGTACTGGCTGGCGCTGACGCAGCAGTTTGCCGACGAGGGGATGACGTCCATGCGGCAGGATCTGCTGGCGGGGCGCCCCACGGAGGTGGAGCTCTTCGCGGGGACGATCCGGCGGCTCGGCAGGGAGCACGGCGTGGCGACGCCGGTAAATGATCTTTTCTATCGCCTGATCCGGCTCATGGAGAGGAACGGACGATGAATTACCGCATGATCGTGCAGTACGACGGCACGAGGTACGAGGGATGGCAGCGGCAGCAGCGGACGGCGGAGACGGTGCAGGGGAAGCTGGAGGCCGCCGCCGCGGCGGTCACCGGAGAGAGCGTGCAGGTCATCGGCGCGGGGCGGACGGACGCGGGCGTCCACGCGGCGGGGCAGACAGCCAATTTTCACCTCGCCGGGAAATACCGGGCGAAGGCGCTGGAAGAGGCGCTGAACCGGGCGCTGCCCGACGATATCGCCGTGAGCTGTCTGGAGGAGGCGCCGGAGGAGTTTCACAGCCGGTTCGGCGCGCTCCGCAAGGTCTACCGGTACCGCATCCGCACGGGCGCGGCGAAAAAGGTCTTCGAGCGGCGCTATGTATGGCAGTACGGGAAATCTCTCGATCTGGCCGCCATGGAGCGGGCGGCGTCTTTTCTCACGGGGACGCATGATTTTACGAGTTTCTGCGGGAATAAAAAGATGAAAAAATCCGCGGTGCGTACGGTGTATGCCATCCGCTTTTCCGAGGAAGCGGGGGAGCTCCGCATCGATTATGAAGGAAACGGATTTTTACAGGGCATGGTGCGCATCCTCACGGGGACGCTCGTGGAGATCGGCGAGGGGAAGCGGAGGCCTGAGGACGCGGCGCGCGCGCTGGCCGCGAAGGACCGGGCGGAAGCGGGATTCACCGCGCCCCCGCAGGGGCTGACGCTCCTTTCCGTGGCGTATGAGGACGGCTATGGACAGAGGAAATAAAGAAAGGCCCCTCTGCACGGGGCTGGGTGAGATCCTCTTCGACTGCCTGCCCGGCGGGGAGCGGCTCGGCGGCGCGCCGGTGAATTTCGCCTATTCCGCGAAAGCTCTCGGCCTCCGGGCGGCGGCGGTCTCCGCGGTGGGCCGCGATGAGCGGGGAGACCGGGCGCGGCGTCTTCTGGCGGAGAAGGGGATCACCGCGCACCTGGCGGAGACGGACAGGGAGACGGGCCGTGTGGACGTCTCGATCGATGCGGGCGGCGTGCCGTCGTATCATTTTCTGCCGGAACCGGCGTATGGATCGATCCCCTGGACGGAAGCGCTGGCCCGTCTTGCCGAAGAGACGGATATCTGCTGCTTCGGGACGCTCGCCCAGTGGGGCGAGGTGTCGCGGCGGACAGTGCGGCGCTTCCTCGCGGCGATGAGGCCGGCGGCGCTCCGTGTGTTTGATGTGAACTTGCGGGGAACTTTTTATACGGAAGAGATCATCCGCGGGTCTCTCCGCTGCGCTGACGCGGTGAAGTGCAGCGAAGAGGAGCTGGAAAGGCTCGCCTCGGCGGCGGGATGCGGCGGAGCCGGGCCGGATGATCTGGCAGCGTTTCTCCGCGGCATGGGCATCTGTAAGCTGATCTATACGAAAGGCGAAAAAGGGAGCCTTGTCTGGTGGGACGGGAAACGGTCGGAGATGGCCAGCCCGAAAACGGACGTCGCCGATACGGTGGGAGCGGGCGACGCTTTTACGGCGGCGCTCACTGCGGCCATGGCCTGCGGCTGGTCTCTGCGGAAGGCGCACCGGCTGGCGGCGGAGACAGCGGCGTATGTGTGCAGCCGGGAAGGAGCCATGCCGGAGTATCCGCCGCGTCTGGCGGGACGGCTCGGACGGGCGGAATAAAGGAGAGCGGAAGCGCTCTTTTTTTGTGATATACTATTAATATGATTATTTGTAGTAAGTTAAAGACAGATGTTCAGCGGAGAGATCATGGATATTTACGGGAAATACCGACCGGCGCTGGAAGCGGTCATGAAGCGGACTGCGGAGGCCATCGAGGCTTACGGCACGGCGGAGAAGGAAAAGACCGGGGAGATGCTCTATGAGCACCTGCGTTTCCGGCTGAAATCGGAAGCGAGCATGGAGGCCAAGCTCGCCGGGCGGGGACTTCCTCTCACGGCGGAAGCGGCGGTGCGGGAAGTGCGGGACGCGGTGGGCTTCCGCATCGTGTGCCGCTTCATCGATGATATTTATGAGAATATCGCCCGTATCCGGGCGCTGCCGGGCGTCTCTGTGGTGAAGGAGAAGGATTATATCCGCAATGTGAAGCCCAACGGGTACCGGAGCTACCACCTCATTCTTTCGGCGGAAGCGCCCTTTGCCGATCCGGAAGGGCGGGTGCCGGGGCGTTTCTTCGTGGAGGTACAGCTGCGGACGATCGCCATGGATTCCTGGGCGGCGCTGGAGCACGAGATGCGATACAAGCGGGATGTGGAAAATCCGGAGCTCATCGGGCGGGAGCTGAAACGGTGCGCCGACGAGCTGGCGTCGTGCGATGTGTCCATGCAGACCATCCGCAATCTGATCCGGGCGCGCAGGAAATGAGGAGGAAGTATGAGAATTTTGATCGCGGAAGATGAAAAGGCCATGTCCGACGCGCTGGCGGCGGTGCTCCGCCATTTCGGCTACGAAGTGGATACGGCAGGCGACGGGGCGGAAGCGGTGGCGCTGGCCGGCGGTCATGTGTACGACTGTATGGTGCTGGATGTGATGATGCCCCGTATGGACGGCATCGAAGCGCTGTCCATCCTGCGGAAACGGGGCGATGTGACGCCGGTCATTCTGCTCACGGCAAAAGCGGAGATCGACGACCGGATCACCGGCCTCGACGCGGGGGCCGACGATTACCTGACGAAGCCTTTTGCCATGGGAGAGCTCCTCGCGAGGATCCGCTCCATGACGCGCCGCGCCGGAGCGTTTGTGAAAAATGAGCTGAAAGTGGGCGGCCTCTCGCTCAATGTGGAGGAGCAGGAGCTTTCCGGCGAAAGCGCGATCCGCCTCGGCGGGAAGGAAGCGAAGCTTATGAAGCTCTTCATGATGAATGAGGGCAAGGAATTGTCGGCGGAGGAACTGTTCCGCCGCGTCTGGGCAGATGAACCGGACACGGACCGGGGCATCGTGTGGATGTATGTCTCCTTCCTGCGGGAAAAGATCGAATCCGTCCGCGGCGGGGCGGAGATCCTCGGCGGAGAAGACGGCCCCTTCGTGCTGCGGGCGGAGAAGTGAGCGCCGGGAAACGGGCGGAAAGGAGAGCACAGCTATGGATATGATCCGAAAGATACACCGGCAGTTCCTCCTCATCGCGACGGCGGCGATCTTCCTGATCGTGGCGGCGGCGCTGGGCATCATCAACGGGTCGCTCTATCTGGCGGTGCGCGATGAGATCCGGTCGGTGACAGAGTACATCGTGAGCAACGGCGGCGTGCTGAATCCGCAGGAGCGGCCGCTCACGGACAGCTGGTTCGACGACGGAGGCTGGATGAACGATACGCCGGAATTTTCCTACCAGACCCGGTATTTCTCGGTGCTCTTCGGCAGGGACGGCACGGCGAAGGCCATCAATGTGAACCATATCGCCGCGTTCACGCCGGAGGAAGCGGCGGAGACGGCGGCGCAGGCCGCGCGGGAAGGAACGGAAGAGGGATTTTTCAAAAAAGACAAGACCAGCTACGCCTACCGGATCGCCGCGGCGGACGACGGGCTCCTCGTGGTCATCCTGGACTGCACGCGGGACATGGCGGCAGTGAACGCCTTCCTCCGGTACTCCCTCATGTTCGGACTGCTGAGCATCCTCATCTTTGTGCTCATCGTGACCGTTCTCTCTAAGCGGGCGATCCGTCCTTTTCAGGAGAATCTGGAAAACCAGAAACGGTTCATTACCAACGCGGGGCATGAGCTGAAAACGCCGATCGCCATCATTTCCGCCAACGCGGAGGCGATGGAGCTCATCGGCGGGAAAAATGAATGGACGGAAAATATCCTGAAGCAGGTGGCGCGGCTGTCGAAGCTCATCAGCGATCTCATCACGCTGGCGAAAGTGGGCGAAGCGTCTCCGAAGGACGTTCGCCTCGCGAAAGTCGATCTGACGGCGTGTACGGAAGCGGGGATGCGCGCTTTTCTGCCGGTCATCACCGAGCAGGGGCGGAAGGCGGAGACCCGCATCGCGCCGGGCGTATCCGCGCTGGCCGATGCCCGCATGTACGGGGAGCTGGTCAATATTCTGCTGGACAACGCGGCGAAATACTGCGACGAGGGAGGAACGGTCACGGTAACGCTCGCGCCGGGAAAGAAAGGGAAAGGCGCGGCGCTGTCTGTCTCCAATGACTATAAAGAAGGCGACCATGCCGATTACAGCCGTTTCTTCGAGCGGTTTTACCGGGGCGATACTTCCCACAGCAGCGGATGCGAAGGCTACGGAATCGGCCTCTCCATGGCGCAGGACATGGTCAAACTTATGCGGGGAAAAATCCGCGTGAGCTGGGCAGACGGGGTCATTACTTTCTCCGTGGAACTGGGGGCGGCATGATGCACGGCGACGGACTGATGGCGGGGATCTTCACTTTTCTCCTGATCGGCGCGCTCCATGGGGCGGTCATCAAGGGAGAATATTATTTTTCAAAAAAGATCTGGCCCCTTTTTCTGTTGGGCGGCCTGGGATGCCTCGCGCTGTCGCTGTTTCTGCCGGACGCGGTCTGGCGGTGCCTTGCCGCGGTGACGGGCTTTTCCCTCCTCTGGAGCATCCGCGAACTCTTTCAGCAGGAAGAACGGGTGCGGAAGGGCTGGTTTCCCAGGAACCCGAAAAGGATATATAAAAAATAAAAAAAGAGACGGCTCGCGCCGTCTTTTTTCATGGATGAATGATCGCTTCAAACTCCGTGTCTCCGTGGAGCCAGAAGAAATGATCCTGCTCCGCCGCCGTTCCCCGCACCGCCGGTTCAAGGGCCGCCGCTTTCCGCAGCCAGCCGAGAGCCTGCGCCCTGTCCCGCATGTCGGAATAATTCGTGGCGATGCCGTACATGGACCACGCATTCCGCGGGTCCTTTTCGAGGACTTTTTGGAAATGCCGGATCGATTCGCTGTAGTGGCCGCCCAGTTTCAGCGCCATGGCCATGTCGTAATGGCCCTGCGTGTAGCCGGGATAGATTTCGAGGGCCTTTCCGATCATTGCGGCGCCGTCCTCCGGCGCTCCCGCGAAAGCGGTGAGGAGCCCCTTGAGAGCGAGGGCTTCGTAATTACCGGGCGCCGCGGCAAGGGCTTTCTCCGCAAGGCGCAGGGCTTCCGCGCCGTCTCCCTCGCCGTACACATCGAGCGCCTGGCGGGAGAGCGCTGCCGAATCGGCGGGGATCACGGGCGGCGCGCTCTCGGAAATAGCCGATTCCTGCGCGGCAGGCGATGCAGCCTCCTTTTCCGGCGCGCAGCCGGCAAGGCATGCGGAGAGGAGAAGAACAGTGAGAACGGCAGAATATTTCATAAGGGCCTCCTTGTTTTTCTCCATTGTAAGGAAATCAGCGGCACCGCGCAATCCGCTTCCCGCGTCCGTAGTATAATGGAAGAAAAACAAAGGAGGCCTGACAGATGAGTCAATTGGCATTTGTGACGGGAGCGACGAGCGGTATCGGCAGAGCGACGGCGGAAGCGCTCGCTGTGAAAGGATACCGCCTGGCGCTGGCGGCGAGAAATCAGGAAGCGCTGGAAACGGCGGCGGAGGAGCTGCGCATGAAGTACAACGCGGAAGTCTCCGTGTACGTCCTCGACGTGAGAGACAGAGAGGCCATCGAAAAAACGGCGGCGGCGTGCATGGCGCGGGACGGCGTGCCCGATGTGCTCGTGAACGACGCCGGGCTCGCCCGCGGTCTGGAACCGTATGGCGAGACGCTGCCGGAGGATATCGAGCAGATGATCGACACCAATATCAAAGGGCTCTTCCACGTGACACGGGCGTTTCTGCCGGCCATGCTCAAAAGAAATAAGGGGCACATCATCAATCTCGGCTCCACGGCGGGGCTCTATGCCTATGCGGGCGCGGCGGTGTACTGCGCGACGAAAGCGGCGGTGAAAACGTTCAGCGACGGCATCCGCATTGACGTCATCGACAGCGACATCAAAGTCACCACCATCCAGCCGGGCATCGTGAAGACCGCCTTCAGCGAAGTGCGTTTCCACGGAGATAAAAAAAGAGCCGACGCCGTCTACGAAGGCGTAGACGCGCTCCATCCGGAAGACATCGCCGAAGTCATTTCCTTCGTGCTCTCTCAGCCGAAGCGCGTACAGATCAGCGACGTCGTCATCATGGCCAATCAGCAGGCGACAGGCTTCATGGTGAGCAAGAAAAAATCCTGATTCCTTCTTGACAGATAGAAAAGCATCCGGTAAAATTACTTACGTTGATGCCGGTATAGCTCAGTTGGTAGAGCGGCGCATTCGTAATGCGTAGGTCGTAGGTTCAAGTCCTATTGCCGGCTCCATAGAAAGCAGACCTGAAAAGTGAGAACATCGCTTTTCAGGTTTTTTATTTTGCCTGTGCCGGGATACAGTAAGGCAAAAGAGGGGCAGGGGTCTCTTGATTGTATCTTTTCCACACAGCCTGAAAACTGTGAGACGCAGAAAAAATTTTTTCTATAGCATAAAAAGGACAAAATATGTCATATGGATTTTGTTATAATCAAAAACAAGAAAAGAAATCAAGGAGATGTTTTGCAAGGAGGGATGATATGGAATACATTGCGCATTTAAAAGAGAATGGAGAGACGCAGCTCCTGGAGGATCATCTGAAACAGACCGCTGAACTGGCGGCGGCCTTTGGAAAGGATATCGGCTTGGAAGAGGCGGCGTATGCGGCAGGCATGCTCCATGATGACGGGAAGTTCCAGGAGGCATTTCAGAAATATATCCGCGGAGAATATCGGGGAGGAGTGGACCACTCCACGGCCGGAGCCGTCCTGGCGATCCTGAAAAATTATTCTGAAGCGATGACGGCGATGGCGCCTTTCTGTATTGCCGGACATCATGCGGGCCTTCCCGATTTCGGCTCCATGGCTGATCCGGAGGGGCGCGGAACCTTGTGCGCCCGGCTGAAAAAAGGATTGGCGAACCGCCGGGACTATGAGGCCTGCGGAGAGAAGGCCGCGCTTCCGGAAAAAGCGGATGTACCGATGTATGAAAAGATCAAAGGTGACAAGCTGGGCGAGATGCTTCTCACGCGGATGCTCTTTTCCTGCCTGGTGGACGCGGACTTTCTGGACACGGAATCGTTCATGGCGGAGGAACCTGTGCGGCGCGGTGGATTTCATACCATCGAAGAACTGCACGGCCGCTTTTTCAGGGAGCTTGAGGAGAAAGGCTACTTTTCGCCGCGGAACAGGATCAATGAAAAGCGCTGTGAAATATTGAAACGCTGTGTGGAGGTGGGCAGCAGCGATCCGGGGCTGTATTCGCTGACGGTGCCTACCGGAGGAGGAAAGACGGTGTCTTCCCTGGCATTTGCCATGGAACAGGCGGTAAAGCAGCATAAAAAGAGGATCATCTACGTGATCCCCTACCTGTCAATCATTGAACAGACGGCCGACGTTTTCCGTTCCTTCCTCGGCGCGGAGGACGTGCTGGAGAGTCACAGCAATGTGAATTACGATGATGAAGACGAAACGGCGGAAAAGAAAAAACTGGCGTCGGAAAACTGGGATGCTCCCATTGTGATCACGACGAGCGAACAGTTCTGGGAATCGCTGTATGCAAACCGCACGTCGAAATGCCGGAAGCTGCACAATATCGCCGACAGCGTCGTCATTTTTGATGAGGCGCAGATGCTTCCGCGGGAATTTCTGCTGCCCTGCCTGAAAGCGCTGCACATGCTGGTCAACTATTTCGGCTGCACCGCCGTACTGTGCAGCGCGACGCAGCCTTATCTGGAAAATATCTTGAGGGACCCGAAAAATGTAAAAAAATACCAGTTTGATACACCGGTCAGGGAGATCATGACAGAGATTCCCGCGCTGTATGAATTTTTCCGGCGGGTGAGATTTCAGGATGATGGAGAGATGACCTATGACGAAGCGGCGGCAGCCATACAGGCACATGAACAGGCTCTCTGCATTGCATTGACAAAATCTGAAGCGCGGGAGATCGCCGACCGTGTGACGGGGGAAGGCGCGTTTTATCTGTCGACGAATCTCTGCCCGGCGCACCGGCGGGCGGTCATTCAGGAGATGAAGCGGCGCCTGAAAGAAGGGTTCCCGTGCCGTGTCGTATCGACCAGCGTCATTTCCGTGGGCGTGGATATCGACTTTCCCGTGGTCTATCTGGAAAAGACCGGCGCGGACAGCCTGATCCAGGGCGCGGGCCGGTGCAACCGGGAAGGAAAGCGGCCGCCGGAAGAAAGCGTCGTTCACCTTTTTGAGACGGAAAAGAGCGGGAATACCCGTTTCATGAAATTGGAACGGGATTTGATGAAAAAAACAGCGGAAACGGAGGGAGATATTTCGTCGCCGGAAGCGATCCGGGCCTATTTCCGGGAGCTCTATGAATTGGAAGATATGGGTGAACGCAGCGACCTGGACGCGAAAGAAATCTGGAAGCTGGCGGAAGACAGGAAGTATCGGGAGACCGGCCGGGTCTTTCATCTGATTGAAAATCGGACGAAATCCGTGTTGATCCCCTACAATGAAGACGCCTGCCGGATCATCGATGATCTCCGATGCGGAATCCGAACGAGAGACCTGATGCGCCGGGCCGCGCAGTACATCGTCAATGTGGGATATTCAACAACTTATGAATCGCCGTTTTCCCGCCTCATCGCCAATGGACAGGCGGAAATGCTTCCCAACGATACGGAGATCGCCGTGCTTACGGATGAAAGCCTGTATGACCGGGAAAAATTCGGAATGTTCGAAGCAAAAGAAGAGGGGCTGGGGATCGAATGGTGATCACGCAAAAAGGAGCGGAAAGCTCCCGCTCCTTTTTGCTGTTTCTGACAATGACGCCCAAAACAAAGACATTTCAATCCGCATCTACATGATGACGGGATTATCATAACAAAATCAGAAGCGTGATTCAATTTTGCCTTGATTTTTCTTCCTATGGTGGTATTATATGACTAAAGGAGGTTTATACAATTACTAACTAAACAAAGACGAAGAATAAAAAGAAAGGAGAGAATATGAGCTACGGTATTCGAATCGAATGCTGGGGGAAGTACGCCTGTTTTACTCGTCCTGAAATGAAAGTAGAGCGTGTTTCGTATGATGCGATGACGCCTTCTGCGGCGCGGGGACTCGTGGAGGCCATTTTCTGGCACCCCGGCTTACGCTATGTAATCGACGAGATCGACGTGATGGCGCCGATCCGCTTCACAAATATCCGGCGGAATGAAGTGAAGTCCAAGATCTCCGCGTCCGCAGCGGCGAAAAACGCCAGGAGCGGCAGCGGGATGTACCTTCTGACCAAGGCGGATATCCAACAGAGAGCGGCGGAGATACTGAGAGACGTGCGGTACTGCATCACGCTTCATTTTGAAATGACGGATAAGGCGAGCCCCAGCGACAATCCGGGGAAATTCAAAGAAATGCTCTGCCGCCGCGCGCGGAAGGGGCAATGTTATCATCAGCCGTACCTGGGATGCCGGGAATTTCCCGCAGGATTCCGCCTCGTTGAAGATGATGAGAAAATCGTCCCCTATCCGGAAACGAGAGACCTCGGGTATATGCTATATGACATGGACTACAGCGACCCGGAAAACATCACGCCCCAGTTTTTCCGGGCGAAGCTTGAAAATGGAGTGCTGGATCTCCGGAACTGCGAGGTGAAACGATGATCCTTCAATCTTTGGTGCACCTCTATGATGAAATGGGGAAAAAAGGCGAGATCGCGGAAGAAGGCTGGAGCCTTGCCAAAGTCACGCACCGGGCGGAGATCGATCGGGAAGGACATCTTCTTCGGCTCATTCCGATCTTTCAGACCGTGCAGAAGGGCAAGAAGACTGCGGAAGTGCCGAGAGATATCCTGGTCCCTGCGCAGGTGAAGCGGTCCAGCGGCGTTAAAGCTAATTTTCTCTGCGATGGGCCGGCCTATTTCTTCGGTATCGATGAGGGAAAACCGGAACGGGCCATAGACTGCTTCGAGGCGGCCAGAAAATTGCATCATGCGGTACTGGACGGCTGCGATTCTGATACGGCAAAGGCGCTGCTGGCATTCTTTGACGGGTGGAGTACCGAAACAGCCATGACTCACCCCGTTATTGCCGCGAATCTGGAAGAACTGCGGTCGGCGCGGAATCTGATCTTTCTGGTCGATGAAAAAGATCCGCTGAAAGACGATAAGATCAGAGACGCCTGGGGAAGATACCAGGAGGTTCCCGCAGAAGAGGAAACAGACACGGGGATCTGCCTTGTGACAGGGAAAGAACACCAGAAGATCGCCCGCCTGCATCCGGCAATCAAAGGCGTGATGGGAGCGCAGTCCTCCGGAGCGACGCTGGTCGCCTTCAATGGAGATTCATTCTGTTCCTACGGCCATGACGGAGAGCAGGGAGGGAATGCGCCCATCAGCGAGAGAGCGGCGTTTGCTTATGCATCCGCGCTGAATGCGCTGCTGCGGGACAGAGATCATGCGAAAGTATTCGGCGATACGACGGTCGTTTACTGGACGGAACGGGCGGAGAAACAGGTGCAGGATGTTTTCGCCGCGCTGATCAGCGGTGACAGGGGAACTGTGGATGACGCCGCGCTGAACAGCATCGTGGAATCCATGAAAAACGGGATACCCGCCGATCTGAACGGCGTCCGCATCGATCCTGATGAGCCCTTCTACATTTTGGGGCTGGCTCCGAATGCGGCGCGTCTGGCGGTGCGCTTTTTCCTGAAAAACACATTAGGGAAAACGGTAGAATGCATCGCAGCTCATCAGGAACGGATGCGCCTTTCCGGGCCGTCGTGGGAAAAGGGCATGACCCCGCTGTGGAGAACGCTGAAAGCGACGGTCAATCCGCATGCCAAAGACTCGGCATCGTCGCCGCTTCTGGCGGGCAGTCTGCTCCGGGCGGTCTTTACGGACAGCCTGTACCCGGAAGCGATGTTTCAGAATATCATGCTTCGGATCTTCTCCGATCAGGATTCTGACAGCGGCGAGAAGGGCCGGAAAGTGGAAAAGGTCAGCTACACAAAAGCCGCTTTTATCAAAGCGTACCTGCTGAAAAATAAAAAACAAAGATGGGAGGATGAAATCTTTATGGCAGTCAATGAAAATTGCAGAGAAATTTCCTATGTACTGGGGCGGCTGTTTTCCGTGCTGGAAAATATCCAGATGCAGGCGAATCCGAATATCAATACGACGATCAAAGAGCGGTACTTCAATTCCGCCTGTGCCACGCCGGCTTCCGTTTTTCCGACGCTCCTGAAGCTGGCCAATGCGCACTTGGATAAATTGAAGGATAATAAGTCTATCAGTATTTTCTTTAAAAAGAAGATCGGCAGTCTCATGGAAAAGATCACGATGCCCGATGAAGGAACGCCGCTTCCCAATCGGTTGTCGCTGGAAGAACAGGGCGCTTTCGTACTCGGATATTATCAGGAAACGCAGGCCCGCTATGCAGGGAAAAAGGAGGAAAACTGAAATGGCAGAAGCAATTCACAACCGCTATGACTTCGTGGTGCTTTTTGATGTGGAGAACGGAAATCCCAACGGCGATCCCGATGCCGGCAATATGCCCCGCGTGGACCCGGAGACGGGGCTTGGCCTCGTGACCGACGTCTGCCTCAAGCGCAAGATCCGCAATTACGTGGAAGCGGTAAAAGAAGGCGAGAAAGGATACCGCATCTATATCAAAGAGAATGCGCCGTTGGAAACGAGCGATAAAGAAGCACTGGACTATATCGGCGCGGATGATATCAAGACGATCAAGAAAAAAGATCCGCAGGCCGATGAAAAGATCAGAAATTTTATGTGCTCGAATTTCTACGACATCCGCACCTTCGGCGCCGTCATGACGACATTTGTCAAAGGGGCTCTGAACTGCGGACAGGTGAGAGGCCCGGTGCAGATCGGGTTCGCCCGCAGCATTGATCCCATCGCTCCGCAGGAAATCACCATCACCCGCGTGGCGATCACCACGGAAAAGGATGCCATGAATAAGAGCACGGAAATGGGACGGAAATATATCGTTCCCTATGCGCTCTATCGTGCGGAAGGCTATGTATCCGCCAACCTGGCAAGAAAAGTGACCGGCTTTTCCGAGGAAGATCTGGAGCTGCTCTGGCAGGCGATCATCAATATGTTTGAAAATGATCATTCCGCAGCAAGAGGAAATATGGCTGTGCGTGAATTGATCGTATTCAAACACGACAGCGAACTGGGCAATGCGCCGTCGTACAAACTCTTCGAGCGGGTCTCCGTGAAGAAGAAAGAAGACTGCCAAACGCCGCGCAGCTACAAAGACTATGAAGTGACAGTCAATACCGAAGAACTTCCTGCCGGAGTGACCTGCGAAAGAAAGATATGACCTGGGATGAAGACGAGTACCTCATGATCTCCGGTATTCAGCACTTTGCTTTCTGCCGGAGACAATGGGCGCTCATTCATATGGAAGGCCAGTGGCAGGAAAACCGCCTGACTGCGGAAGGACAGCTCATCCATAAAAATGCGCATAAAGATTCTTTCATAGAAAAACGTCCGGGCATTCTGGTGACGAGAGGGCTCCGCGTATGTTCGCCTTCCCTTGGAATGACAGGGCAGTGCGACGTGGTGGAATTCCGCCCTGCGGAAGACGGCACAGTACTGCACGGGCATCGGGGACTGTGGGCCGTGCGTCCTGTGGAGTATAAGCGGGGGAAAGATAAAGACGATCATTCCGATATGCTTCAGCTCTGCTGTGAGGCCATGTGCCTGGAAGAAATGCTCGCGTGCAGGATACCGGAGGGGGATATTTTTTACCATGAGATCCGGCGCAGGCGGAAGATCGAGCTGACAGAGGAACTGCGGGAAGAAGTGCGGAGGACGGCGGAAGAGATGCATGAATATTTCCGACGCGGAAGGACTCCGAAAGTCCGGCCGGAAAAGAAATGCCAATCCTGTTCTCTGCGGGATATCTGCCTGCCGAAACTGGGGAGAAACCTGTCGGCAGCCGCATATATCGAGAAGATGCTGGGAGAAAAAGCATGAGAAAACTCCTGAATACGCTGTTTGTCACCTCGGAAGATATCTATCTTTCGCTGGAAAATGAGAATATCGTAGCGTGGAAAGACGGGCAGGCCGTGCAGCAGATGCCGCTTTTGAACCTGGAAAACATTCTGTATTTTGGGTACAAAGGAGCCAGTCCGGCACTCCTTGGCGCGTGCGTACAAAGGGGGATCGGCTTCTGTTTCCTGGATCAGAACGGCCGGTTTCTTGCGCGCGTCGGCGGGATCACTCGGGGGAATATCCTGCTCCATAAAGAACAATACCGTGTGTCGGAAGATGAAAAGAAAAGCTGCGCCGCCGCCCGGCCGATGATCGCTGCGAAGATTTTCAATGCCCGCTGTGTGCTCATGCGCGGAATGCGGGATCATCCTCTGTCCGTTGACTCCGAACTCTTTCAGGCATATACGGAAGACCTCCTGCGGGCAGCCCGTGATGCGATGAAAGCGGAATCACCGGACGAACTGCGGGGGATAGAAGGCAATGCGGCACAGATGTATTTCTCCCTCTTTGACCAGCTAGTACTGGCGGACAAAAAACATTTCTTTTTCAGAGGCAGGAACAAAAGGCCGCCGCTCGACAGGGTTAACGCGCTGCTCTCCTTCACGTATACCCTTCTGGCGCATGACTGCGCTTCTGCACTGGAAGCGGCCGGGATGGATGCCTATGCCGGGTTTCTGCACCGGGACAGGCCGGGGAGAACATCGCTGGCGCTGGATCTGATGGAAGAACTCCGGAGCGTCTATGCCGATCGGTTTGTACTGACATTGATAAACAATCGGATCATTACGGCAAAAGATTTCAAACAGATGGAAAACGGCGCTGTCTGGCTGAATGAAGAAGGGCGGAGGACACTGCTCTCCCGGTGGCAGGAGCGGAAACGGGAGATCATTACCCATCCTTTCCTGCAGGAAAAGATCGCATGGGGGCTCCTTCCCTATGTGCAGTCCCTCCTGCTTTCCCGATATCTTCGGAATGATCTTGACAGCTACCCGCCGTTTCTATGGAAGTGATGCAAATTGATGGTACTCGTGACCTATGATGTAAATACGACGACCGCTGCTGGACGGAAGCGGCTTCGGCAGGTCGCTAAATGCTGCGTCGCCCACGGGCAGAGAGTACAGAATTCCGTATTCGAATGCTCGCTTGACGAAGCCCAATTCGTAGCGCTCCGCGGACAATTGAGCGAAATCATAGACCGCAGCACAGACAGCCTTCGTTTCTACAACTTGGGAAATCGTTATGTAAACAAAGTGATCCATGTGGGAGCGAAGGAAACCTATGATCCCAACGAAACAATGATCCTGTAGCGCGAAGGGGAAGCAAGCAACAGGAAAAATTGACTAAATCCCCGATAGGTACAAGGCAGATTTTCCGCTTCGCGGAAATGACGCTGAAACCTGCGGTAAAATCGAAAGATTTTTACCATACCGTCGCACCCCGCATGGGGTGCGTGGATTGAAATTCGCCAATCCTCTATCATTGATTTTCAAAACGGCCGTCGCACCCCGCATGGGGTGCGTGGATTGAAATGCCTTCATGTTTTTATGGTCAATCATTTAACCCTCGTCGCACCCCGCATGGGGTGCGTGGATTGAAATGGCTTGATGCGAACGTATCCGCAATAGAATCCCTCGTCGCACCCCGCATGGGGTGCGTGGATTGAAATTACATACCAGCCATCTCCGCACATACCATAAAGGTGTCGCACCCCGCATGGGGTGCGTGGATTGAAATGCAAGATACCGGGTCTTCTCGCACTCCTTGCACCGTCGCACCCCGCATGGGGTGCGTGGATTGAAATCCGCCACATGATATCTTTCCGTCCGAGACTTAGCTGTCGCACCCCGCATGGGGTGCGTGGATTGAAATGTCGCACCAAGGCAAGAGCTCCCCCTCGCCGGTCGGTCGCACCCCGCATGGGGTGCGTGGATTGAAATGCCTCACTTGTCGATATCCCACACTTCGGGCCGCCAGTCGCACCCCGCATGGGGTGCGTGGATTGAAATCTCATGAAGCTTATTGACTCTCAGATATCCTTTGAGTCGCACCCCGCATGGGGTGCGTGGATTGAAATTTTCCGGGCGTCTTCTTCTTTCTGGACTGTCAGGCGTCGCACCCCGCATGGGGTGCGTGGATTGAAATTCTCTGCCGATCATTAAGACGGGCTTCAGAAACGGGTCGCACCCCGCATGGGGTGCGTGGATTGAAATATGATCCACGTGTATCCTGTTTCGTCTTCCAACTTGTCGCACCCCGCATGGGGTGCGTGGATTGAAATCAACACGGCGGGTGCTCGGTCGCATGTCAACAAAGGGTCGCACCCCGCATGGGGTGCGTGGATTGAAATATAAAGCGCATTATAAAGAGCGTCGCCCGCGGAAGTCGCACCCCGCATGGGGTGCGTGGATTGAAATTCGCCGTTCTGGTCAACGTAAGAGCGGGTGTTGGTCGCACCCCGCATGGGGTGCGTGGATTGAAATGCCCATTCCGCCGCGACGCCATCAAGCGGCGGATAGTCGCACCCCGCATGGGGTGCGTGGATTGAAATGGCGCATGAAAGCGGTCATTCTCACGCCGCAGCCGGGTCGCACCCCGCATGGGGTGCGTGGATTGAAATTAACCGCTTCATTTCACATTCCTTTCAAACGACCGTCGCACCCCGCATGGGGTGCGTGGATTGAAATGTAAAGATCGCCGACGTATTTAAATCCCTGCACCGTCGCACCCCGCATGGGGTGCGTGGATTGAAATTTCGCGCAAAATACAAACTTTTTTATTTTTCATATTGTCGCACCCCGCATGGGGTGCGTGGATTGAAATGCGCCATGACAAGCTCGATTTCTCTCAGCATTAGGTCGCACCCCGCATGGGGTGCGTGGATTGAAATCGTCCCCGAAAATCCAGTAGATATCGCTTATTCTGGTCGCACCCCGCATGGGGTGCGTGGATTGAAATACGAGATTTGTTTCGTCCCCGATGAAGACGCGGGTCGCACCCCGCATGGGGTGCGTGGATTGAAATCGCACACGGCGAGAAGCGAACGCCGCGAAGGCCGTCGCACCCCGCATGGGGTGCGTGGATTGAAATTCTCGCTGCCTATCGTTTAAACGAGCCTCAGAAAGTCGCACCCCGCATGGGGTGCGTGGATTGAAATTTAAGCGGTTGCGGAAAGAGTTGAGTAACTATGGTCGCACCCCGCATGGGGTGCGTGGATTGAAATTGACCAGCCACAACACCATAAGCGGCGAGATTACCGTCGCACCCCGCATGGGGTGCGTGGATTGAAATCAGCTACAGAAACTTTACGAAAGAGATGCTCGTGTCGCACCCCGCATGGGGTGCGTGGATTGAAATATTTTACAGGCCAAACAACGGCCACACGGCAAAAGGTCGCACCCCGCATGGGGTGCGTGGATTGAAATAGATTTTTGGGGCAATTTCTGCGCAATACTTTATAGTCGCACCCCGCATGGGGTGCGTGGATTGAAATCATTACTTTGCGCTGCCATAACTGGCTATCACCGGTCGCACCCCGCATGGGGTGCGTGGATTGAAATTTAAGCGCCTTAGGAAGGAGTTAAGTCTTTATGAGTCGCACCCCGCATGGGGTGCGTGGATTGAAATGGTCGTTGCGCCCCCTTTACGGGGCGCTTTTTTTTGTCGCACCCCGCATGGGGTGCGTGGATTGAAATTTTTGAGGATTATATTGGTCTCCCGACCGGCATAAAGTCGCACCCCGCATGGGGTGCGTGGATTGAAATGCTGACTCCGCAAAGCTGTAGTTATGTAGCTCGTTGTCGCACCCCGCATGGGGTGCGTGGATTGAAATACATCTGCCCTCCCGTGGGCTCAGAAAGGCCCAGGGTCGCACCCCGCATGGGGTGCGTGGATTGAAATTCGCAGAAGGAAAAATGATTGGCGGAAACTATGACGTCGCACCCCGCATGGGGTGCGTGGATTGAAATAGCAGATTTTAAAGCATGGGCCATCAGACGGACACGTCGCACCCCGCATGGGGTGCGTGGATTGAAATGGTGATGAATTTTTCCCGGATGGAGCGTGCCCATGTCGCACCCCGCATGGGGTGCGTGGATTGAAATTTCCACAATGGGGCTTTCGGAGGACGACAGCGAGTCGCACCCCGCATGGGGTGCGTGGATTGAAATCACGGTATGGAAGACAGCGTATTCGGTCGTCCAGGTCGCACCCCGCATGGGGTGCGTGGATTGAAATTGCATGGCCTTCAGCACATCGCAGGGATAGGCCTGTCGCACCCCGCATGGGGTGCGTGGATTGAAATTAATCAGGGTGCGGAGTCCGGTCTTTATTGGTCAGTCGCACCCCGCATGGGGTGCGTGGATTGAAATCAGCTGCAGAAACTCTATGAGCGAGACGCGAGAGGGTCGCACCCCGCATGGGGTGCGTGGATTGAAATCTTTCCAGCTTTTGGTATGTTTGCTTTGTATGCTTTACGTCGCACCCCGCATGGGGTGCGTGGATTGAAATTCTCGCCGTACTCGCCGCAAGCCAAGTAGCGAACCGTCGCACCCCGCATGGGGTGCGTGGATTGAAATATGCCTTCGATCTGTGATTTAGTGATCTCCGCAGTCGCACCCCGCATGGGGTGCGTGGATTGAAATACGTCCATTCGAAGCGCGTGGTATCCATGCTGGTGGTCGCACCCCGCATGGGGTGCGTGGATTGAAATCTAACAAACAGGACAGCCAAGCGTAAGGCTCCGCCGTCGCACCCCGCATGGGGTGCGTGGATTGAAATTTTATTCCAGCCCCGACTCGCCGGTGGACACGCTTGTCGCACCCCGCATGGGGTGCGTGGATTGAAATAAAGAGCTTCAAGAACGCGGCCTGATGAACATCGTCGCACCCCGCATGGGGTGCGTGGATTGAAATCTCGCTGATATCCGTGTCAAGGATCAGTATGAACGTCGCACCCCGCATGGGGTGCGTGGATTGAAATTTTCTTGGCTTGGCTTGCTGACGAGAAAAACTGGGGTCGCACCCCGCATGGGGTGCGTGGATTGAAATCGTAATGGGCGGCGTTTCCTGCGCCGCGGTGATAGGTCGCACCCCGCATGGGGTGCGTGGATTGAAATAATAACTCGATTTCCGGCATCGTCGACATCGTGAGGTCGCACCCCGCATGGGGTGCGTGGATTGAAATAGCTCCAGAAATTATATGAACGCGATGCGCGCGGTGGTCGCACCCCGCATGGGGTGCGTGGATTGAAATACTGAGTCGAAAAGAAAGGACCTATGAAAATGGAAGTCGCACCCCGCATGGGGTGCGTGGATTGAAATACGTGTGTCGGAGTTTGTATGCTACTTGCGAGATAGTCGCACCCCGCATGGGGTGCGTGGATTGAAATTCCGGAGGCCCTGCTGGCGCCATATCTGGCGCCCTTGTCGCACCCCGCATGGGGTGCGTGGATTGAAATCCCGAGGTCAAGAAAGGCGACTGGACGACCGAATGTCGCACCCCGCATGGGGTGCGTGGATTGAAATATCCGCCTTGACGGATTTGATCCCAGTCGGCAAGCCGTCGCACCCCGCATGGGGTGCGTGGATTGAAATAAGCGTCCTTGGTCTAATGTTTTTCGGCAAGCAAGTCGCACCCCGCATGGGGTGCGTGGATTGAAATTCTGTAGCAGATTTAAGCTGTTCAAGCTGTGCAGCGTCGCACCCCGCATGGGGTGCGTGGATTGAAATTTTTGCTTTTCGCATTTTACAGGCAAGACACTGTCGTCGCACCCCGCATGGGGTGCGTGGATTGAAATCCCAGACTACCGCTCCAGCTGGTGGTTGGCCTGTCGTCGCACCCCGCATGGGGTGCGTGGATTGAAATACCAAGATGAGCAAGAACAGGCCAGTAATAATCAAGTCGCACCCCGCATGGGGTGCGTGGATTGAAATTGGGCTAAATGCCAATAATCAAGAGACTGATCATGTCGCACCCCGCATGGGGTGCGTGGATTGAAATGCTTGCTGACGCATACAAAAAGCCCGCAAGTTTAGTCGCACCCCGCATGGGGTGCGTGGATTGAAATTGTTGATACTCAGCATTGGCCATAGTAAGTTTTTCGTCGCACCCCGCATGGGGTGCGTGGATTGAAATCTGGCGCAGCACGCGATGGCGCTGGTGCCCGCAAGTCGCACCCCGCATGGGGTGCGTGGATTGAAATACAGTGACAAGTTTTGACAGGTTAGAGGGAGGGGGTCGCACCCCGCATGGGGTGCGTGGATTGAAATCAGCACGTCAATGTTTTGACGCTGACGGTCATTTGTCGCACCCCGCATGGGGTGCGTGGATTGAAATCTAAAGAGGTTGCGCAAGGAGTTGAGTAACTATGGTCGCACCCCGCATGGGGTGCGTGGATTGAAATAAGAAGAGCCGTAAGTCACGCTTGACAAGCGTCGGGTCGCACCCCGCATGGGGTGCGTGGATTGAAATGTCGGCTTTGCCGTAGACGTTGATCGTGTTATTTGTCGCACCCCGCATGGGGTGCGTGGATTGAAATAAATCGGCAACCTCAATTTGATGAGCACTATGCAGGTCGCACCCCGCATGGGGTGCGTGGATTGAAATATAAAGCTTTTGGAGTTGAAAAGCCTCACGAAGGGGTCGCACCCCGCATGGGGTGCGTGGATTGAAATTCCGCCAAAAGATACGGAATTTTTCGTCTTTGTGAGTCGCACCCCGCATGGGGTGCGTGGATTGAAATGGAGCATCATCAGGGTGAGGGGCGATTCAATCTGCGTCGCACCCCGCATGGGGTGCGTGGATTGAAATCAGAGCAATCTATTAGGGACGAAGAAAAAGAAACTGTCGCACCCCGCATGGGGTGCGTGGATTGAAATAAAAAGAGCTGTAAGTCACGCTTGACAAGCGTCGGGTCGCACCCCGCATGGGGTGCGTGGATTGAAATTAACAAAAAAAAGCGCCCCCGTAAAGGGGGCGCAAGTCGCACCCCGCATGGGGTGCGTGGATTGAAATATCAAATACAGAATATACAAAAGTTCTCATAATGTCGCACCCCGCATGGGGTGCGTGGATTGAAATGCAGTTGAAGATTAATCTGGCCATTAATGCTGCTGGTCGCACCCCGCATGGGGTGCGTGGATTGAAATTATGTCTATTAACTTACAGTTATCCGAGATAGCTGTCGCACCCCGCATGGGGTGCGTGGATTGAAATAATGATGATCCTCGGTTTTTCCTTAGTTGGCTGTCGTCGCACCCCGCATGGGGTGCGTGGATTGAAATGCGGCAGGCAACGCGATTGCGTCGCTTGTCGCTGAGTCGCACCCCGCATGGGGTGCGTGGATTGAAATTCGGCGCTCAAACTCGCAGCAACTGATGACCAGCTGTCGCACCCCGCATGGGGTGCGTGGATTGAAATCGATAACCGTGCCCTTATCGCTGACAGCCTAAGCGGGTCGCACCCCGCATGGGGTGCGTGGATTGAAATAGGGCGGGGCCGCGGCCCTCATCATCGACCCCGTGGTCGCACCCCGCATGGGGTGCGTGGATTGAAATCGAAGGCAAGCCATCTACCAACATTCACGTCGCTTGTCGCACCCCGCATGGGGTGCGTGGATTGAAATGCAAATAAACACTAAAGTTGAATGCCTTTAGTTACGTCGCACCCCGCATGGGGTGCGTGGATTGAAATATCTCTCCCGTCACTCTTTATCATTTGCCATACGTCGCACCCCGCATGGGGTGCGTGGATTGAAATAGCGATACGCCGATATGGTGGGCGTGTCCATGGAGTCGCACCCCGCATGGGGTGCGTGGATTGAAATTTTGCTTATCTCGCACAACAGCTCGCCGCTGTCGTCGCACCCCGCATGGGGTGCGTGGATTGAAATAATGTTACGCCTTCGGACGCGTCTCTTTCCGGCGAGTCGCACCCCGCATGGGGTGCGTGGATTGAAATCCGCCGTTCGTCTTCCGTCATTTTCGTCGTTCCGTCGCACCCCGCATGGGGTGCGTGGATTGAAATTCGACACTCGAAACATGAACCGGCTGCGGACGCTGGTCGCACCCCGCATGGGGTGCGTGGATTGAAATTGCTACATCAACGCTTATTATGGATCATCCGTTTTTGTCGCACCCCGCATGGGGTGCGTGGATTGAAATTTAGACTGCATCTGCGCCATAGCCGAGTTTTGCGCAGTCGCACCCCGCATGGGGTGCGTGGATTGAAATAATCCCCGCCCTGCTGGGGCGACTTTGTATGCCGGGTCGCACCCCGCATGGGGTGCGTGGATTGAAATTTTCCCAGCCAGAGCAGGCCGTGGAAATTCTGGCGTCGCACCCCGCATGGGGTGCGTGGATTGAAATAACTCGAAGTATCACGGCGCTGTCCAGTTTGCCTGTCGCACCCCGCATGGGGTGCGTGGATTGAAATTCATTCCTGCTCACCTCCTTCCACCGTTTCCAGCAGTCGCACCCCGCATGGGGTGCGTGGATTGAAATACCGCGAACCGGACAAGATCATTCTCCCCGAGCGTGTCGCACCCCGCATGGGGTGCGTGGATTGAAATGTCCTGGCATAGGTGCTGATTGGTATGAACGGTATGTCGCACCCCGCATGGGGTGCGTGGATTGAAATATAGCGCAGCCATGCCCACGCTGACGGCCGCCCGTCGCACCCCGCATGGGGTGCGTGGATTGAAATCTTGTGCGGAACGTAACAGTGGTCATCGCTTCTTGTCGCACCCCGCATGGGGTGCGTGGATTGAAATTTTTTCTTTGTCCCTATGCGCCTCGTGTGGAAGGTCGCACCCCGCATGGGGTGCGTGGATTGAAATCTTGCTCGGCATGTATCCTCCTTACAAATAATCAGTATTCCTGATATAATAAAATTAAGAAAGGATGATTCCTTATGTGGCTTCTTGTTATTCTTGGCGTTTTGGCTTTATACAGCGCATTAGTTGTTTTTATTACCAATTATTACCCTGTTCTCTTTTTCCCATTAATTTTTCTTCCTGCAGCGATTGTTCTTCTTAGGGAAATGTCGCACAATACATGGAAAACCAATCTCGGACTTCTCACCATCGGCCTCATCGGCTGTCTGTGTAGTACCATCTAACCATCCGTCGCACCCCGCATGGGGTGCGTGGATTGAAATGGGTATCAAGAGCGGTATGGGGAATACCGTTATTTACCGACTTAGGAATGAAGCTGGGGAAATAACGGCAGGGAAAGAAATTGGGCATGCGAAAAGCAGCGGGATGGAAAATCCGGCTGCTTTTTTGCTGGGGTCATATTTTATTGGTTTTCCTGTGCGTCCGTATTTGACGAAAGCGTCTGGGGATTGAGGCGGGGGTGTTCCTGGAAATATTGTTTGACGTACTCGATGAAGAGCCGTACAGGCGTGGAGACGGTCATGGCGTTTTTGCAGATCAGCTGGATAGGCCGATAGATCGGGCGGCCGTCTTTGTCACGCAGCACTTCACGGTATACGGAGGGATCGCACTTCGGCAGAAGATCCGCGGGAATGATGGAGTGGCCGAGGCCGCTGTTTACGATCTCTATGCAGGTGAGGCAGTCGTCTACGGCAAGGAGAAAATGGGGCGGATCGCCGATGTTCTGCCGCCACCACCGGGAACGGAGCTCGTCCAGCGCCGGATCGGAACGGTAGCGGATCGTCGGCTGGCAGGGGAGCGTTTCCGGTGAGATCTTGCCGGCAGAGATCAGGTACAGCAGAGGATTGGCCAGCGGTACGTCCAGTTCCGGCCATTCCGGGTTGCCCCGGACGATGGCGAGCTGGATATCTTCTTTTTTAATGAGTTTTATCAGCTGGTCGCTGGAGCTTGTCGTGAGGGACAGGTCGATATCGTTGTATTTGTCCACGAAGCCTTTCAGAAGGGTCGGCATATGGGACTGGGTGAAGGAGCGGGTAGCGCCGATGCGGAGGACGCCGGAAATGGTATTCGGCTCATGGGTGACGAAGTTCTTCATGTCCTGATACCGCTGGAGTTCTTTCTCCGCGTAGGAGAAGAGGCGGTCGCCGGCATCAGTGAAGTGGACGCCCTTATTGGTGCGGATGAAAAGGGGCACGCCGATTTCTTTTTCCATCTGGTCGAGCCGGTAGGTGAGGGAAGGCTGTGTCATGAAAAGCCTCTTGGCTACTTTATTGATGCTCCGTTCTTCGCGGAGGTAAATCAGAATTTTCCAGTCTGTATTGTTCATGGACAAGCTCCCTATAAAAAAATTATCTTCTAGACTTCATAGAAGATTTTTATTATTATAGCATATTTTTTCTATTCCCACATATAAAATGAAACAAAGCGGGGCGGTAAAATTTTTGCCGCTTCCCGCAGGGGACAGCGATTTGTGGTACACTGAAAAAAACGGGTATTTTTCAATGGAGGCGCATCATGAGAAAGTTTTGGGAATGGATTTTCTGTCTGGCTGCGGCGCTGCTCCTTGCGGTTCCGGCGTCGGCGGCGAATGAAACGAACCGGGAGGCCGGTTATTTTGACAATACGCGGACGGTGCTGCTTCTTCCGGCGGCGGGACGGAACGGATATACCATGGCATGGATGGATAAGCAGCTGTCCCGTATTTTCCGGTATCCCTATTACCGTCTGGTGGAGACAGATGAGCGGATCGCGTCGCCCGGAGAGATGCAGGCGGCGGCTGTCGCGGCGGGCGCGGATATCGCGGTGCTTCCTGTGGCGGTTCGTTTTGATCAGTACGGCCGGTATCCCATGTTCGGCGACAGAGACCCGGTGATCGTCACGCACGCGGAGCTCGTTATTTATTATTGGGAAGAAGGAATGGACAAGGTGCAGACCGTGGGCACCCGTTTCTTTGACGCGGAGCTGGAAGGCCCGGATACCAGGCAGGATTATATCCTGGATGAGATGTGGAAAAAACTGATGAAGAAGTTTCCTTACAGAAGAGTGCCCATCGACAGGAGCACGAATTTGTCCGGAGCAGTGACGGCGCCGGAGGAGACAGCAGAGAAATAAAACAGAAACATACAAAAAGCACAGACCGTGGAGCCTGTGCTTTTTGTATGAAATTAGATTTGCATTAATTTTCCTGACGAAATATTGAAGGACATAGCCTGTCATGGGCGATCCGTATAATAAAGACATGGAACCGGGAGAGGCCCGGAGGATTCAAAAAGGGAGGATGAGTCTCATGAAAATTTGCAGGGAACAGATTGAAAAACTCCGCACGCTGATCAGTACCATGTCCGATACGGAATACACGGACAGGGAACTGGCGGAGATCATTGAGAGCTGCGTGAAAATGACCGCAGGGAAAGAAAAAATGAAGGAGCATGCGGAAGCCGCGCCGGCGGCGTTATGAGAAAAGAGGAAGATGCAGATGGAAGAGGACGGACACGAAAGTCTTATTGATCGTGTGCTTTACTGGCTGATGGTTTTGCTTTTGATCGGCATACACCTCGGCGGTTTCTATGTCCTGTGGAATGCGAAAGACCGAACTCTTACGTATGAGGACTGGCGGTATCCGGAAGGGATGGAGGCATTAAAAACCGGCAGGGAAAAGAATCGGGGATGGTAAGGAAATAGAATGTATAAAAAGGCCCGCGTCTATACGGCGCGGGCCTTTTGCTGTGCTCATTTCTTTTCCATGCGGATCATGCCTTCGTTTCTCTTGAAAGGCTGTGTCATATCGTAGTGGCCGGTGAACCCTGTGACAGGCTGGCCTTCCATTTGGAAAACGACCTGCCGGACATTGGGGAATTCCGTCGCCGTATTGACGAACATGGCGATGAAAAGGCCCTGTGCGGTGGTGCCGCCGGAGAGGTCTTTCAGCTGCCCGGAAAAATTGATGACTGCCGTTCCGTCTTCGATGGACACGTCTTTGATGGTGAGTCCCGTCGGGAGAAGCGGGTATTTCTGCTCTCTGTCGAGGCGGATGAGCTGGACAAGGGCATTTTTCAGGGTCATCTGCTTGGCGGGAACTTTGCTTTCGCGGAGCGAGACATGCATGCCGTCTTCATCAGGCAGATAGAGCCGGAGCGTTGCTTCCCGTTCTGCAGGGATCTGCTGAGAAGCGGCGGGGACAGCCTGCGTGTCGGCCGGCGGAGCAAAATCACCGCACCCGGCGAGGCCTGCCGCGGTGAAAAGGCACAGGGCCAGGATTGCTGCTTTTCTCATGATGCCTCCTTAGCTGATCTGCTTGAAATAGTCAATGATGCCGTAATACATGCTCTGGGCGATGCTCTTCGCCCCCCAGGAAGAGGTGAGCATTTTCAGACGGTGCGTATTGCTGATGAAGCCCATTTCCATGAGGACGGAGGGCATCTTGGTGTGGATATTGACATAAAGATCATTGGAGCGGACGCCCCGGTCAGGAATGGCCAGACGGGCCATGGTGGATTCATGGAGCGCCCGGGCAAGGAGCAGATCTTTGCCGCTCTTCGGATAGTAGTAGGCCGTGGTGCCGTCTACGCTGGAATTGGAGAAGGAGTCGATGTGGATGGAAATGAAGGCATCCGCTTTGGCTCTATTGGCCACGTCGCATCTGGCCTGCAGTTCTTCCGCGTCGCCTGCGTAAGCGCGGGATACATCTTTATCGGAATCCCGTGTCATGATGACTTTGGCTCCCGCCGCGCGGAGCATGTCGCGGAGCGGCTCGGCGATGGACATGGTGATGTCTTTTTCGTAATAGGATTTTTTGCCCAGCGTTCCGATGGCGCCCACGTCCGTGCCGCCGTGTCCCGGATCGATGCAGATGACTTTTCCCTTCAGAATCTTTTTCTCGTCTTTTGAAGCGGAATATTTTGCCGATTTGGACGATGCTTTTTCAGCGGAGCCTTTTACTGCGGAGGAAGACGCGGCGGGAAGCGCGCTGCCCGTGGAAGGAATGTCGATGACCAGACGGTGGGGCAGATCGGCCTTGGCGTCAGGTTTGAGCGCGAAAATTTTGATGTCGCTCATTTTCATGGCGCGGCGGAGCGCAATGTCGAGGCGGAGATCCGAGCCGTCGTTTTCTGCGGTGAGCAGATCTACACTCTGCGTTTTCATGGAATAATCATGTTTTACTTTGGAGCCGGCGGACGTATTTTTCAGAACAACCTCCAGATTACTCCCGTCGTCGCTGAGCGCCGCTACGGCTTTTACGCTGCCCGTCAGATCGAGGACGACCCGGACGAAAGGAGGCTTCCCATCATTTCGCGCGCTCCAGCGGAGATCGGAGACTTCCGCCGCTGATGCGCGCGCGCCGCCCGCGAGGGGCAGCAGAAAGAGAAGGAAAAGCGCTGCAAGAAAGAGTTGGAATTTTTTCATATGCGCCTCTTTATAAAATACATACGATACAAAATAAGAAATATTAGACAATCAGAAGTGTAAGTAATATAGCATGCTATGGAGCTGTTGTCAAAATTCTTTGGGCCGCGGAGCGCAGAAAGAGACCGCATCGCGCTCTTTCCATGCCGGAGACAGGCAGAATTGCAGGAATCTGAAAGAGTGTAGTAAAATAAAAAGCATATATTTTGAAATATTTCTGGAGAATGATGAGCGTGAAAAAATTCTGGATATACGGCGCGCTCTGCGCGGCGCTTGTCTGCGGCGGCGTTTTCACGGGCGGCTGCGGAGAGGAAGCGCCGTCCGGCGAAAGCACAGTCACCGAGGCGGCACCGCCCCGCGGCGAAGCGGTCGTCCGCCGCAGCGCGGATACGGTATACGCTGTGCCGGACGGCGTACCTGTGCTGATGTATCATATGATCGGCGATGAAGAGGGAAATCCGGCGGTCATGTCGGAGGAGAATTTCCGGTGGCAGATGGCGTATCTGGCGGAAAACGGCTACCACCCGATCACCATGCAGGAGCTTTACGATTACGTGACGAAGGAAGCGCCTCTTCCCGAGAAGCCGGTGTGCATCACATTTGACGACGGCTATGAAGACAATTACCGCATCGTCTATCCGCTGATGAAATCGTATGGATTCCCGTGGACGGTCTTCGTGATCACCGGCCATGTCGGGCAGGACCGGCGCATGACGTGGGAGCAGCTGAATGAGATGGCGGAGAGCCGCGCCGTGACGATCGCCAATCACACCGTGGATCATCCCGATCTGGATACGCTGACGGAGAGCCGGGCGGAAGCGGAGATCCGGGGCGCGCAGGAAGCGCTGAAAGAACATCTCGGCATTGATAATCGCTGGATGGCATATCCCAACGGCAGTTTCAATGAAACCGTGAAGGAAGCGGCGAAACGTGCGGGGATCGATATGGGCGTTCTCATGGACGGCGGCCGGATGCACGCCGTGGGCGATCCCTATGCGGTGACCCGCATCTGGGTCGGCAACGGAGTCTGGGAAGAGAATTACAAAGAACGCCTGACCATAGATGACTACACTTCACTTTGATGACAGGTACGCAGGGGAGAAAGAATGAAACCTTTCTGGAAAAGCAGTTTATTCAAATTTCTGGCGGTCACGCTGATCTTTTTTGTGGTGACCTCTCCTTTTATCGTGCTTTTCGGGCCTTTCGGCAATCTCCGCCGCGCCGTGGTGGGGGCGATCATGCGCTCCCGCCATCCCCAGTACATCACGTGGCTTTTTGACCAGAATGAACTGGATGAGATCCTGGGCGGCGTGTCGTCCGCACCGAAGCAGAAGCTCCTCGATTTTACGGCGCGGACGGATTCTTCCATCCAGATGCAGAAGATCGAATCAAACCGTTTCGTCGGGTACCTGCTGGAGATCCCGAATCCGAAGCGCATTCAGGTGGCGACGGCGGCGGATATCAATGACAAGGGCGATACCACGAGCAATATCGCGCGGAAAGCGGATGCCGTGGCGGCGATCAACGGCGGCGGTTTCGACGATCCGAACGGGACCGGCACGGGGCGTCTGCCTTACGGCTTTATCCTGCACGAAGGGAAGTACCTCCTCGGTCAGCAGGTGAGCGATGAAGAAAAAGTTGATTTCATCGGCCTTACGGATAACGGCAGCCTGATCGCCGGTAATTACAATAAGAGAGAACTCCGCGAACTCGGCGCGGTGGAAGGGTTGACATTCGGTCCGCCGATCATCGTGAACGGGGAGAAAATGATCAAAAGCGGCGACGGCGGCTGGGGCATCGGCCCGCGGTCGGCCATCGGACAGCGGAAAGACGGCACGATCCTCTTCCTCGCCATTGACGGACGCCAGCCTGGCTACAGCATCGGAGCGACGCTGGCGGATATGCAGAACATCCTCTACG
>ULRH01002679.1_pt1 | contig 36313 bp, 47 predicted proteins | sample 1955271 | NCBI WGS metagenome assembly ULRH01 (sample SAMEA4835677, study PRJEB28245) | human gut metagenome | biome: gut microbiome; material: fecal sample | place: Denmark | collected 2008 | reverse complement strand
CGGGATCATTTGTCCGGTACTGATAGATCACGCGCCACAGCGTGTCATTCTGCGGGAAAATATATTCTTTTACCGTCAGATCGGCGGAACGGTTCTTTTCCGCGGCCGTAAAAACGAATGTCATGCGGATCCCTTCCGTATTCCCGATGCGCACAGCGTTCCTTTCTTCTTTCAGCCCGCTCACCGTCGGATTGCTGCGCATCATCGCGCTCGCCGCCTCTGCCTGCGCTTCCACCGTCTTTCCGCCGGCTCTCTCCCCGGTCACCAAGATTTGCATGTGCGGATTATGTCCCTCAGCATTGACCTTCGGCAGATCTTTTGGAGCCAGATCTGCCATTTTTCCCTGAATTCCCATTTCAAAAGGAACTTCTATTGTGATTGTCTCATTGGCGCAACTGATGCGGTTTTTCCCAAAAACGAACTCATCATCCAGACCAGCTTGTCCGCATCCCGCGGCTACCATAATGACGGCGGCCGCCGCGCATGCTGAAAAAATTTTATATTTCATTTCGTCTCCTTCCGGAAATCTCCGGTACGCAGCGCATACTCTTCATTGAATCATGTTAATTATAGCACATCGCCGGAAAATCTTTTCTCTGCCTATGATATAATGCAGATTGCAAATCACGCATTCAGAAAGGTCGGAAAACCCGCATGTATATCGGCATCACCGCAGAATGGAATCCTTTTCATCAAGGACACGAAAAGCTGATCAAAACGCTGAAAACAGACTTCCCCGGCGCGCCCGTCGTCTGTGCCATGAGCGGCGCGTTTGTCCAGCGGGGAGAACCGGCGGTCTTTGAAAAATGGGACCGCGCCGTCTGGGCAATCCGTTCCGGCATTGATCTGGCCGTGGAGCTTCCTGCGGTCTGCGTCTTACAAAGCGCTGATCGTTTTGCGGAATTCGGCGCGCTCCTGCTGTCCGATCTCAGCTGTACGCACCTGGCGTTCGGCGCGGAGTCTTTGTCTGCTGACGATTTTTATAAAATCGCCGACTGGTCGCTGTCCGCTTCCTTTTCCCGCCATCTCCACACGCTTTTAAAAGAGGGGCTTCCCTATTCTTCCGCCGTCAACCGGGCGATAGAGATGCGCTTTCCCGAATACAGCGCCGACCTGACCCGCCCCAATAATCTTCTGGGCATCCAGTACACGCGGACGATTCGAAAATACCGGCTTCCCATGGAGATCATCGCGGTCCGCCGAGATACTGTCTATCAGCCCATTTCCGCCAGCGCCATCCGGGAAGAAATTAGAACGGGGCAGCGGCCTTCCTTCATACCCGCTGAAGAAGAAGAATCCCTGGTATCCCTAATCCGATGCGGCCGGTATACCGATTACCGCCGTTACGATGATATCTGTCTGGCGGCTTTTCGCTGCATGGAACCAGAACAGCTCCTCCATTCCGGGCTTTTCTCGGAAGGACTGGAAAATAAATGGCACAAAGAGATCTCTTGCAGAACTTACTCGGAAATGCTCGCCGCCGTAAAAAACAAACGCTATCTGTACAGCCGCCTCCGCCGCATCGGCGCGTCCCTCCTGCTTTCGCAGGGCCTGACGCCGTCGCCCATGAGCCGCTTCCGGAGAGCCCCCTTTGCGCGTCTTCTCGCCATGAAAAAAAGCGGCAGCCCGCTCCTCCGCCTCAGCCGTCTGCCGATCATCACCAGCTTTGCCAGAGCGGAGAAAGCCGCCGACGCGCCGGTCAGAGAGATGCTCCTGATCGAGCGGCGCGCCAGCGATATGCAGGCCCTCTGTTTTACCTCAGAAAAAGAACGGGCCGGCCGACAAGACTACTACCACTCCCCGGTCGTCCTGTAATTCCCTCCCCGGATCACGGAATCTTTCCTCTGACCCGGGGATTTTTAGGCGCCGCCCGTTTTATGATGCGCCCCATTAACCGCCGTCTTCTTCCCGAAAAGCACGGATTTTGTCTCCGCAGTCCACAAATCGTCTTTTCTGTGATAAAATAAACAAATATAAAATTGGACAGTTATGTAAAAAGCACTGGTATTCTGCCTGCCGGAGCTTGGCAGAATATCAGTGCTTTTTACGTATACCGATCATGGAGGTCTTTGTATGACTTATAATGGGGAATTCGGCATTATCCTGGCCTTTTGCCTGTATCTTCTGCTGATGATGGCTATCGGCATCTATTATTCCCGGCGGCAGAAGAATCTGTCTCAGTACATTCTGGGCGACCGCCAGCTCGGCCCGTGGCTGACCTCCATGAGCGCCGAAGCGTCTGACATGAGCGGCTGGATGCTGATGGGGCTTCCTGGATTCGCCTATTTGAACGGGCTCTCTGCCATCTGGACCAGCATTGGCCTGATCGCGGGCACCTGGCTGAATTGGTACTTTATTTCAAAGCGCCTCCGCAATTATACGGAAGTCGCCAACAACAGTCTCACCATCCCCGATTATCTTTCCAACCGCTTTGAAGATCATAAAAACGGGCTCCGTTTCATCTGCGCGATCTGCATTATCCTTTTCTTCATCATTTACACGTCGTCCGGATTTGTCGCGGCCGGCAAGCTCTTCAATACGATCTTCGGGCTGCCGTACATGACAGCGCTTTTCATCGGCGCGTTTGTCGTCGTATTTTACACCTTCCTCGGCGGGTTCAGCGCCGTGTGCTGGACGGATTTCATTCAGGGAACGATGATGTTTTTCACCGTTATTTATATCCCTGTCGCCGCTATGATCGCACTTGGCGGCCCGGTTCCCACATTTGATATTCTTGCCGGAGAAGGACCGGATTATTTCACGCTCTTCCCTGAATCGGCGAGCGGCTTCATGAATCTCATCATGTTCGTCTCCTCCATCGGCTGGGGCCTCGGCTACTTTGGGCAGCCCCATATTCTCGTCCGTTTTATGGCCATCAGCGATGCAAAAGAGCTGAAGAAATCCACCTGGATCGCCATGAGCTGGGTCATCATTTCTCTTCTTTTCGCCATTGCCATCGGCATCGTCGGCAAGGCCTATCTGTCTACACCACTGGAAAATGCCGACGCAGAACGTGTCTTCATCATTATGGCGTCTGATCTGTCCTCGCCCTTCATCACCGGTCTCATCTGGTCCGCTGTTCTTGCGGCCATCATGAGCACCGCTTCCTCGCAGTTGCTTGTCACAGCATCGGCGGTCTCCCGCGACCTGTATCAGCCGTTTTTCCGCAGACACTCCAGCGAAAAAGAACTGATCTTCGTCAGCCGCATCACAGTGCTTCTGATCTCTCTCTGCGCGCTCTACCTCGCATCGGATCCAAACAGCTATATTTTCCAGATCGTCTCTTATGCCTGGGCCGGTTTCGGCGCATGTTTCGGCCCGGTGACGCTTCTCTCCCTCTACTGGAAACGGATGACACTGAAAGGCGCTTATGCCGGAATTATTACGGGCGGCCTTGTCGTCCTCATCTGGAAACACTTCGCCTGGTTCGGTCTGTATGAACTAGTCCCCGGCTTTCTCCTTTCCGCACTGGCCATTGTCATTTTCTCCCTTATGGATAAAGAACCATCGAAGAAAATCCAAGATGAATTCGACGAAGCCATCGCCAGAAGCCGGCATTAAAATACCGCTGAATCTTTTGAAAGCCGTGTCTGACAGATCATCATCTGCTGGACGCGGCTCTTTCTTACAGCAAAAAAAGACTGCCTTTTACAGCAGTCTTTTTTATTTGCATGAGCAGTCAATAAGCCGAGTTCTGTTCCACAATGTGGTGATGATTATCTATCTAGACAGAAAATTACTCTCCTGTTCAAGCGGCAACAACCCGGAAGGTCAGCGGGCAACTTCATCCCTTCCCTATTCGGCCTTGCTTCAGATGGGGTTTACCAAGCCAGCCAGTTACCTGACTGCTGGTGCGCTCTTACCGCACCTTTCCACCCTTACCGCAAATGCGGCGGTCTCCTTTTCTATGGCACTTTCCCTGGGGTCGCCCCCGCCGGACGTTATCCGGCATCCCGCCCTGCGAAGCTCGGACTTTCCTCAGACCTCAAAAGGCCCGCAATCATCTTTCGTGCTCACGGCTGACAGTATATCACAGGCTCCTCTTAAATTCAAATGAAGTCAGAACGAGATCATTTATAGGAGAAAATATCGCAGGCCATGGGATCTTCAATAATTTCTACGTCCCAACCTCTATCTGCCGCAGTCTTGCGGAGACGCTCTGCCAGAGAGGGAATAATGACCCGCTCCGTATAAAAATGCCCTCCGTCAATCACAAGCAGCCCCATAGCAACCGCTTCCTGCGCTTCATGGTACTTGACATCGCCGGTAATATACAGATCCGCTCCCAGGGCTTTCGCGCGGGCTGCAAATTCCGCGCCTGCTCCGCCAAGAACTGCCGCGCGGCGGATAGCCCCACCGACCGGTCCGGCATATTTAACAACAGGAAGCCCCAGTCTTTCTTTTACATAAAGGAGTGCCTCCTCTCCTGTCATTTCGCGCGGAAATTCTCCGATTCTCCCCATGGTCTGCCATTTCCCCTGATTGGCCAGTTCATACAGATCCCATACCGGCTCTTCATAGGGATGCACTTTCACCAGCGCTGCCGTCACGTTTTTTATCTGCTCCTCCGAGACGCAGGTCTCTATGCGCACTTCCCGTTCTGTATTTTCCTTCCCTCTTTCTCCGCAGAAAGGCTGCGCTTCCCCGTCAGGACAGAATCTTCCGAGCCCTGCCGAAGAAAAAGCGCATCCGCTGTAATGACCGATTTGTCCTGCTCCGGCATCTTTTAGCGCCGCCAGGATCCGCTCTTCCTGCAATTCCGGCACATAAGTGACCAGCTTATAAATGCGTCTTTTCCTAATTGGCACAAATCCCCGCAGATTTTTCATTTCCAGAGCAGCCGCGAGCGCGTCATTGACGCCGTCCGCCGCCGTATCCAGATTCGTATGCGCTGCAAAAGCGGTGATCCCATGTGTCAGCAGCGTCTGAAGAATCTGCCCTTTTTCGGTCTGAAGATCCACCGTTTTCAACCCGCGGAAAAGAAACGGATGGTGGGAAATAATCATATTGATATGGTTTTCCGCAGCAAACTGCGCGTTCTGTTTTGTCAGATCCAGAGACACGAGCACTTTGTGAACCGGCTGTTCCGCACTTCCTACCTGCATTCCCGGATTGTCCCATTTTTCCGCCAGCATCGGCGGCGCCCATTGTTCCATCAGCCGGATCAGGTTTCTTGCTTTAATCTCCATACGATCTCCTCCAATTCTTTTTTTCTCTTTTCCGCCTGTTTTCTCTTCTCCGCATTGACGGCATTGGTCGTGTCTGCTGCGATCCCATTCAGCGTATACCCGCATTTCCGAATCAGTCTTTGAAGAAATTCCGGAAACAGCGGATCGTTCTTTCGGTATTTCCATAGCCCCGCGGTCAGCTCCGCCGCAGAAGGCATATCCATCTTTCCGTGCCTCACCAGCAGAATCTCATAGATCTTCCCCTCTTCCGCTGCAAGAACTTCCGCTTCGATGGCATACTCGTTTTCAATCAGCCATTTTCTCAGCACGTCGGCATGGTTTTGCGGCTGAAGCACGAACCATTTGAGACCAGCCGCAATTGCTGCGCCCTCCTGAATAATTGTCCGGATCATCAAGCCTCCCATTCCGGCAATCACAGCGCCTTCTGCTTCTCCCGGCCGCAGGGTAGACAGCCCCTCTCCCACGCGCACAGACACAAGACCTTCCGCGCCTTCTTTCCGGCAATTTTCCTCAGCCCTCCGCGCGGGGCCTTCATGAATATCCGACGCTACGGCACGGCGGATTTTTTTCTGCGCCAGCAGATACAGCGGCACATAGGCATGGTCTGTGCCGATATCGGCAGCACATCGGCAGGCAGGCACTAATTCGGCAATGCACCGGAGTCTCGGTGTCAATGTAATCATTTTCATTTCCTTTTCTTAAAATCATAGGAACAGTCATTTTATTGTAACACAAAAGGACAGAAGCCTCTTATCCTCTGTCCTGCTTTTCTGGTGGACTTTGGTGATTATTGTTCGAACACCATTTCATTCATGCAAAACTACTTTTATATAAGGTTAAATATAGCAATATAAAATAGCGCCTTTCCGGATGAATTGGAAATGCGCTATTGATTATCTGTGAGCAATGGCCGCTCCAACGGCAATCACTGCAAATGCAGCCCAAGTGTCCCGCTGCCTCCGTAGTCGGTCATTCTTTCTTTTCGCCTCGGCCGCGGATTCCTGCAAGGATCTGTTGGCCTCGGTCAATGAGCTCTTCAATGTTTCCACTGATCTCTGTGAGCTGCTGATTTCCTCTTTCGATGTCTTCAGCTGTTCCTGCAGCATCTTCAACTGCTTCTCCTGCTTCGCCAAGAGATCCTGCTGTTGCTTCTGCTTGCTGTCCAGCTGCGCGAAGGTCGTCGAGAGCTCCGTCAATTCCTGCTCCGTCACTATGTACGTTGTCTCTGCTGCCCAACCAGTAACCGGCGCAACCAATAAGCAGAGCAACGCAGATATATAAAATACCTTTTTTATATGCATCCACTCTCACACCTCCTGCTGGTAAAACAGAGCTTTACCACGGATAGTATCTCCTCCGGTCATCCAGGCATCATCTCCGGAAAGTACTGCGAGGTCCCACCGTTCGCAAGTGTGCGCCGGCCCGTACGGGTCACACGGATAGATACCATCCATGTTGTCGGCGGCCTCTGCGTGGGTCATGACGTGCTGGAGATCCACAGGAACGCCCAGCGCCTCCGCGATGACGGCGATGACTTGCGCGAGGCATTCGATCTGCGCAGATGTAGGCGGATAGTTTCCAAGATCACACCCGCCGCCGGCGTAGGCTACAGCATCGGCACAGCAGTCGAGGGCCACAGATACGGAGCCACTGTTGCGCATATATGTGGCCGAGATTGGCGTAAGAAGATCATGTGTCTGAACCACACTCCCATCGGCATGGATAGAAAAATGGTAGTCCGGATAGTCTGCGTCATATGCGCCAGCGGTCCAATGCAGATAAATTTTGGGATCGCGACCGAGGGCCACTGCTTGTCTCCAGATTTCTTCTTTTGCCGCCTCTACCACTTTCTGAATTTCTTCAAGTCTCATAATATCCTCCCATTCCTCTCACATCTTTTTGTTGCATTCTCTTCTGCAGCATCCGGCCTGCCATCCCCATTCTTATCAATGAGGAACACAGACAGAAATGTAACGGCGGCCACTACCGACGGAGCCGTAACAGCTTCAAAAAATCTGAGCATAATGCTCAGATCAAAGTTCCCGCTTTTCAGGCCGGAAATCACCCATGCGAACATGAACGCCATGACTATCAGGAAGATCAGGCAGCTGTAGGCAATCACGATCAGCATGCTATGCTGAGTATTTCCGGTGTCCGGGATATATTCCTTGATTTTTTCTACTACCTTATTGAAATATTCGAGTAATTTTTCTTTCATCTGGATCCCCTTTCAATGTTTGTCTACCGGAAGAGTGAATACTCTTTCCCGCAATGCTTGGATAGTACCATTTCCTCCCAGAGCCTTGTAAATCACAAACATGTGGTCTATGTCGTCTCTGGCTTCAACGGAACAATAACCGCCTGATGCGCACTTCTCGAGCTTCTGCAAGAGTTTGTCCCGAAGAAGGGCACACATCCCTTCTTTAATCAGTTCCATAGAATGGTCTTTTTCCTTTGCTTCATGCTGCCGAGCTTTCAGGGCTTTCCACAAATAACCTACAAGAAGGCCGGCAAGCATATAAAGCGCTTCTCCGATGTAGTGCCAAAAAATTCCCTCCATCATTCCTCCGTTTTTTCATTGGCAGTCTTTTCTGCCTGCGGCTTCGGCAGCGGCTTGCTTCTTACACAGCTCTGATTTGTGCAGAGCCCTGTATTTACGTCCATTTTATGCATGCACAGAAAACATCTCTTTTCCATTACAGATTCCCCCTTTTCTCTGCATATTCGGCTGCAAGAGCCGTCCGGTCATTGATAAGAGAATCTTGCAGCTCCGTATTTTTCAGTGCGGCGGCTTTCATGATCTGCTCATCCAGGTCATCAAACTTGGCCTGGTATTCTGCATCAAGTGCAGCGAGCGCCTGCGCCTGCAGCTCTTCTGCGGTAGGCTGCGGCGGGTCGATGTAGTCGGTTCCATCAAAGTGAAGATCCCCCTGAATTGTCTCATGATAAACTTTCTGTGTTTGTGGAACAGCATAGTCATCCGGATATTCAGTAGCTGCTTTCTTTTTCAGATCGTCGATGGTTTTTCCGTGTACCTCGCCAATGATCGTGAACGATGTCTTCCGCTGCCCTGTCGTCTTGTCGAAAATCGTCAAATAAACATTCTCTTCCATCATTTTTTCCTTTCACTGTAAAATGCCTCCAGAAAAGGAGGCATACTATGAGAAATCCCAATGGCTATGGATCTGTTAAGAAATTGTCAGGAAATCGGCGGAGACCTTATGTATTTGTTGTTTCTGAGGCCGGCAAGCGCCGCGTAATTGGATTCTATGAGACACAGGTAGAGGCACTCATTGCTCAAACCGATTACAATATTCATCACAATCACCCCCGTCTTTCAGATAACAAAATGACATTTGCAGAGCTATACCATCGATGGCTGCCCGATCATGTGACGCACTACAATTCTTCTCTATCTGCGCAAAACGGTTACGCAGCAGCATTCAAGCACTGCATGACGCTTTGGGATATGCCCCTCGCCGAAATCCGCTTCCACCATCTTCAATCCGTCATCGATGACATGCATAAAGAAGGATTGTCGTACAGCAGCCGGAAGAAGGTCAGATCCCTTATTACGATGCTTTTCGACTATGCCCGCAGGATGGAATACATTGAGCGGGATTTCCGCGGCCTGTTGAACATTGGAAGAAATAAAGCAGTGCGTCCGCACCATCCTTTCAGTCGTCAAAAAATAAACCGGTTATGGAATGATGCAGGGGTCGGCACCGACACAGTTCTCATCCTGATTTATACAGGAATGCGTGTATCTGAGATGCTGCATCTTCGAAAGGCGGACGTGAACCGCCGGCAGAAATTCCTGGATATCAAACACTCCAAGACCGTGAGTGGCATTCGTATCATCCCTATCCATCCTTTGATATGGCCGCTTGTAGAAGCGAGAATTGAGACGCCCGGGGAAATGCTTATCGCTGATCCGGAAGGGCTCCCCTATTCTTACAGCCGTTACTGTACTGTATGGGCCGCGGTGATGAAACGAATTCACGGGGAAAAGCACACTACTCATGACTGTCGGCACACCTTCGCCACCATGATGGATAATGCCGAGGTGAATGACAACGCAAAGCGTAGGATTCTCGGGCACGCCGGCACGAATGTGACCGACGGAGTGTACACCCACAAAAATCTGCGCCAGCTTAGGAAAGCAATCCTCAAGATAAAGTGATACCAGCCTGTTACCTTTTGGGGAAATACCGGATCTCTACCCCCCTGTCTTCCGGTCATTTCTTTCTGATACCAATGATCCCCGCAGATAAGATAATTCTGCGGGGATTTTCCTTTTTCATTTTGATTGGTTTCCGTGGATCTGCGAATTCTGGCGGTTTGCTTTGTTGCTGATTTTATGAAAAACGATGGAGAAAACGGGCGGCAACGGGGTACATCTCGAAGATGCCCAAGGGGGAAGAACATCTTCCATAGGCAGAGCAACTACAATAACCTATCCCGTAGCGCTTTCGCAAGCAGCACTGTTTGGGGACGTATGTCCATATGAAGATGCCAAGCCGAATCAAATTGGATGGACCGATTTTACTCTAACGGCTATTACATTTGATGTAGGCCTGAATTCCGCTGGAAATGCGAAAGGAAATTGGCTTATTGTAGGTGTCTGATCCTACTCTCCAAGAGAAAGAAATACTCCTGACAGGTATGTCCATACATTACCGTTATATGCTCCGGATACAGTGAATCCTTCCAAGGTTTTTGACTTCAAATTCAAGTAATCTACGTAATGTCCTCCAGACATTGCGTATGGAAGCACAATACAGAATTTTGAAAAGGAAATGGGGAATTTATTGTAGGTGCCTCCGGAGCCATTTCCTGAGCAATTTCCCCCTTGGATAATTAGCGGGATAGTTCCTCCGAGCTTCACCCACCAGCTGTTCGGATTACTTACATCACCGGCAACGATACCCGCAGACAGTGTTTCAAAGCTGTCTTTCGGAGCATCCCACCAGTTTGTTTTACCGGATAATGCTGCAATCTGATGCACTATGCCGGACAGCAGCGAAAACAGTGTGCCGCTGTTTCCGGATGGAACGGTTCCTTGGGTGAGCGTTGTCTGGAGCTGATTGATGATGTCAAGAACCTGATCCGATTCTCCGTTCCTCGTCCGATAGTGCAGCCCGTCTGATGCAGCAGCAATGGACTTAATAAAATCCATTGCTGGATGAGCCGCTTCAAGCACATTATGAGCCTCAATATCATCAGTGATCTGCTTACGAATATCAGGATGAGAGTCCTCGGATTCATTGTGCTTATCAAGATCGCCCAGTGTCACAAGCGCACTGGAATCCAATACTGCAGATACATTTCCCGTATTACTCATAATGAGATGTGCTTCAAACTCTTCCGATACAACTGTTGCGGATCCAGATGCCGGGATATTATCCGGATTCGGGTCTATCTGTATTGCATAGAGAATTTCTCCGAGGTCAGGATCTTGTGCGTATAAGCCCATTTCTCTTGCATAAAAGGCCTGAGATATACCGCTATTTGTGATAGTCGATTTAATCGTTACGATATTCCCATCGTTTGAAATCCCTTTGATAGGCATATCAATTTCTTTATGAGCAAGCTCTGTCAGACTTTCAATACTGCCGGATGCTTCCCCGCTGCCGATAGCCAATTTTGTGAATGTAAGTGTAGTACTCCCAGTATTCACTTTTGCCTGGAGTGCTGCACCTCTATTCGTCATACTGAATCCAGTCCAATTTGCCATTTTTTATCCTCCTTTACAGTGTTCCCGATGTGTATACCTTTTTATGTATCGTATTGGCTCCATTGAAATATAGTTTTGTGTTTACGATTATTTTTTGACTGATATCCGAAGTAATTTCAATCTTTTTATGCAGGGTATTTGCGCCTCCAAAATAGATTTGGCCTTCAGATTCCCTATAAAACTGTACGTAATCCAGCCAGGATCGAACATTCTTCACTGCATAGATGGTATCTACCAATGTCTTAATGGTTTCTTCGCTTGCCATAGGCCCCATAATAAGGACTACCCGGAAATGAAACGGTTCACCACCGTATTGAAACCATTCTTCAACCCGTCCATCATCCAAAATAATTGATACAACATTTCGAACAACAGCTGCCGTTCCTTTCTTGCGGTGGCTTTCCAATGCCTGCCGTACCATTTCCCTTTTCTGCGATATAGGAAGCATCTGGTCATAGAAATCGACATGATACTCCCATGCCAGTTCATCTAAAAAAGATTCGCTGAGTTCATCAAGACGAGGCAGCAACAGACAGTACCCTGTGGCGATACTGACATCATGCATTTCTTTTTTGATGGCTTTACTGATATTTTGTATTGTCTCATCACCACGAATGCTGGCCGGCAGAGTTTCGATGAGCGGGATGTCCTCGACATTATTCATCTTCTATCCCTCCGTATTCAGCAGTACATTCTGTGGCAATGGCAACCTGTGTACCGATGAGTTTTGTATAAGCAGGAGTCTCTACATCAACTCTCTTAGCTCCGGCCCGCACAATGCGTGCAATGAGTTCTGACGGATTGATATCCCGGCCAAGTTTTTCCTTCTGCCAATTCACAAAAGCTGCTGCCGCCTCCTCGACAGCCTGACGGATCGACTCCGCGTGTGTATTATTGTCTTTTGAAATGTAGTAGGTGAATTTCACCGTATACTCTTTCTTCTCCGGAGCTACTACAGATACATGATCTGTAAGAGGTCGTACATCATCTGCGGATAGAATTTCTTTCACAGAATCAAGCAGCTCTTCTCCAGGGATCTCCCCTCCTTCAAGAAGAGGCCGCACTTCCACTTCACCCGGAGATGGAGAAGTGACCGCCACATCCGAAATAAGAGCAGAGGCTCTCTTTGCGAAATATTCGTAAGCTCCTGCCGGGCCAGCCACGGAAAAACTCTCTGGAGCAATATGTATATCTTCGCGATAGCTGTCATCGTCCTGCTCATCTGCACCTCCTTCCGAAATTGTCGTGTTTTCCACTTTAGCTACATACGGGACCGGATCCACAAGAGTAGATAGAGCTCCGATACTGTACCCGTTTCCGGCAGGACCGGCAGTCTGGCACGTTGCTTCACCACTTCCTGTTAATTCTCCTGCTGGAATGAGTACATCTTCAGAAAGGGCAAAGAAAATATTATCTCCGGCAGTGAACCTGGTCCCCTCAGCAATGACCGTGGATACTTCACGCTCTGCAGACAACGTAATTTTCATAGTTGTCACTGCAGCGGTTGCATGTGCTCTCTCTACTCCGAGAAATTCCCCCAGATGATCCAAACTATTTCCTTTTGCATAGCGCAGAAGATTCTGTTTCCCGGTTTCATTAATCTGATTCATCTGCAAAAGAATGATGTTCGCAATAGTGAGCAGAAACAGGCGTACCGGATCACCCATTGCAAGCGTTCGTCCAGTAATGCTTTCATATTCACCCAGAATGGCCCCTTCAACTTTTTCTTTATCCGCATCCACGAACACGGTTTCCGGCAAACTATTCAATTCCATTTATTTTCACCTGCACTTTCGGCCGCAGGATTCCATCTATATCTTCCGTGAAATCTACAGCGGTTACTGTCACCCGAGGCTCGTACTTTCGAACCTTCACCAAAATCTCTGATACAAGCATGGCTCTGGCCTTTTCCATGGGCTTATCAACATAAGAGGCATCTACGCCAAAACGACGGTCGAGAGGAACGCTCCCGGCCGTTGTTTTGATAATTGTACGAACATTCTGAAGAATTTCTTTTGCTTCTGTTTCCGGCGCAAAATCTATCCCGTCATCCACTGTTGTCACATTATAAATTTTCATAACAATCCCTCTTCTACATATTCCTGCAATGATACAGATACTTCGGCAGAAAGCGGCTGTCCGTGTTTGTCCCAGAATGCGACCTCATATGAGATACTTTTCAAAATCCAGAAGTTCTCTCCCACGCTTCTATTTCCAATGACTAATGGAAATACCGTCCCTTCATCTCTCATTTCACACAATCTTTTAATTTCTTCAGTCGGATTCACTCCAAGATCCGACCGCAAAAGCATCTTAAAAGATATCTCTTCCACATCTGGACCAAGAAATTCAAGAACAGGCTTATCCCCGATGATGTCATGCTTTGCCCATCTGCCTTCACCACCGTTCGTGAATCCATCAAATGTGCGCACGAGAACTCCTGATGTCAGAAAAGGGATATCAGCCATATATCCAACAATCATTTCATCCTCCTATAAATACATCCGCACTTCCTTCTGCAGCGCTCCCTCCGCAGCTCACTGCATCTCCTACCCGGGCCGCTGCCCGGCCGTTGATATATACCGTGCCGCTTCCAATGGCCACTGATCCGCTATGCGACGGATGTATATCACATCCATGCGGAGCATAGCTGTCCGATACACGCCCGGCACCTTTCCCGTTGATAAATACGTCAGCGCTTGCGGATACAAGTGCAGTCGGCGGGCAGGCATCATGCCCGGTATCCTTATCTCCTAATCTGTGTGCCGCCGGCATAGTCGCTCTCCTTTCAATTGATATCTACACGCGGCGCAGTAATTTTTATTGCCGATGCCGCAGAAATTTCAATCACTCCGCCTTCATATCGGATTCTGCTTCCGTCCGGGAATGTGATGCTTCTTATAGCCGGATTCTGTTCCGCCGGCCTATCCTGTGTACTGTAGAAGGCACCAAGGATAAATCCCTGATTGATTCCTTTGCCCGACGGATTTGGGAGAAATGCACAAAGCACCTGTGTATTAATTTCCGGCACCCAGTAACCACGAGTCCCAAGACTTCCGATCTGCAAAACCGGAAGCTCCGCGCTGACGAGCTCCTCTTTATCAGGAAATGTGACCCTGGCTGTACAGGCTGTACCGTTCACAGAAGATACCCTGCCGACACGAAATAAATTTCGAATCTGATTAGTATCCATGCAGACACCTCCTTATATCTATGCTTGTTGTATATCCGCTGCCTGCGGAATGCTGTGCTGTCTCAATGATGTAATCCCCATCAAATACGTCAAATCCAAGGACACGAACTGTCACTGCGGCCAGCAGATTGAAGTTTCCCGGCAAATCAAAAGAACCGGTCACTTCGTCCCGGTTCTTTTCCCTCAGCCGCTTTCTGGCAAGTCGTTCAGCTTCAGCTATGGAATCAACCTGTTCCTTTACCTGCAATGTTTTCCCCTCAGTTTTATCCGGATCAGTGAACATTGCATCAATGTTTTCCTTTGTATCCGATTTCTGGCACTCTACATGACAGGCCTTATATACATCACGGATCCTTGATCTGAATCGATAGCCGGTGATTGTAGTGAGATACTGTATCCCGTCTTCCGGCAGGTAGATTGTCCCTGGCTTTACAATACACAGGGTAGGAATCGCCTCTTCATATTTTGCTTCATCAAATATCACAATCTGATCCCTGCAGATTTTAAGAGCGAGTCCCTGATCTTTGCACAGTTCCATCAAAAAAGACAGATCAGACTGTTCTGTCTGCTCTGCCCTGTCAAGCGTGGGATTATCCTCGGCATCATATATAAGACTCATTCCTGCATCTTTTGCGATATCTCCCGCAATAACCTTCAGCTCTGCTTTTTCCCAGCTTCGTGATCTATCCACTCCACGAAGATTATTATTTTCCGGAACGGATGTCGCTTTTATATCCACTTCGGACGGTGCGCCCCTGCTCTCAATCTCATCTATGGCAAATAACCCGAGTGGAAGTGATTCAGGGGTCCCAGATGCATTCCATGCAGTTTGTACAAGCGACACATCGAGCATGGCTCCTCTTTCCGGCATCCAATCGCCCTGCCATATTCCACTTCTGTCTTCCATCGTAATAGATATGTCGTCCGCCTCTCCGGAAAGATGATCCGTATATGATATGGATTTCAGATATGGAGCCAGATCTGCCGATATGTCCTTATTATCATACCGTATTACCGTTCGAAGCTGTCTCGGGATCATGTTCGCCTCCATGGCGGCAGCTTTTCTGTTTTCGGCGGGGTATATTCAGGCAATGTGAGAGTAACGCCTGCCGGAAAAACAGCAATAGAAGCCTTATCCTGATTGGCTTCAATGAGTACGTTCATACCAGCTTCCGTTCCGTAAACTTTATATGCGATACTGTCCCACATATCCCCCTGAGAAGTCTCATATGTCTTACTCATAGGAAACTCTCCTTCGTTCATTTTCTATATCATACAGCATGCGTTTAAGCTGCTGCACCGTAATATTCATTGCCTGCTTCACGACCCCGGAATCCGCATTTCCCTGAATCGTTATCTGCGGGCTGAAATTTACAGATACTGTCCCTCCGGACACGTTTGGCCGACTGATTCCTCTGGTCAAAACTCCGCTATTCGGAATGGTTCCCAGATGTTTCCCGGCTTCTTCCCACAGTGAAATGGATCTGCTGCTTCTATCAAGCGGTATGGCAGCTTCCGGGCCTGTTTCAGCGAATGTCGTAAGAAATGCCCCTTTCCCATAAATGCCGCCGGCAGCATTGGATGCTACGTTTCCTCCGCCTGTAAGAAAGTTCACTGTCGCATCAATCGGATGGGATAAAAATTCAGATAAAGAAGCCCATTTATCCATGACATAATCATAGAAGGACTGGAAATTCGATATAACGCCAGAGCCAAAGTCAGAAATTGCCTTCTTGGGATCATCCCACAAGGTAGTAAAGAAGCCTTTCACCATGTCCCAATTGTTATACAGACCGATCCCCGCTGCCACCAGAGCTGCAATTCCAATAATAAAAAGTCCAATGGGATTTGCGCTCATAGCCGCATTCCACAACCACTGAGCCGCGGTCCAGGCCTTGGTCGCGGTCGCTGCTACTTGAGAGGCCGCCATAGCAGCGTACGTCCGTGCCGTCCCAGACGCCATCAGGCTGTTATACAACATCCTTGTGGCATTTACTTCTTCAAGAATAATTTTTCCCGTCCTCAGCGAAATGGAAAGTCCTCCGATTACAGCAATGAATCCCGTTATCCCTTGTATCGCCCCAGGAGATTTCATTGCGACATTCCCAATTATATTTGCCAGTGTTCCCACCGCTTCTGCTACCGGAGTAATCACCGGAAGAAGGCCCTTTCCGATGGCTATTTCTGCCGCGTCTAATCGATTATTCATTAACTGCAGAGAATTGGCCGTCGTCTGAGCTCTTGTCGCAAATTCCTGCTCCATACTTCCAGTGTACTGTGCGGAATGAGACACTTTATCAAAGTTTTCCCGCAGTCCATCAAGATTTGACAGCAATGGAGCAATGGCTCCCAGAGATTCTTTTCCGAAGATATTCTGTAATGTCGATGCCTGGGCTGCCTTATCCAGTGTAGAAATGCTCTGCAATACATCCAGGATGGCCCCCTTGGCATCGGTCTGCATCCGTTGTGCTAACTCAACTGTATCAATCCCCAGAGATGCAAATGCTTCCTGCTGTGTCTTTGTTGCACTTGCACCGGACGCCATAGCAAGAATCAGATTTTTTATCCCGGTAGCTGCTACATCCGAATTGATCCCTGCCCCTACAAGGCTTGCCCCGAGTGCAGCAATTTCCCCGGAAGCGACCCCACCGACTTCACCAAGCGGCCCGACTCTGGTAATGACATCAGAAATCATCGGAGCCGAGGCAGCGGTGGTATTGCCCAGATAATTGATTTTGTCAGCAAGAGCCACAACATCGGCCTGCCCCATTTTGAATGCCGTTCTCCACTGAGCCATCATTGTACCCGCCTGATCTGCGGTAATATCAAACGCGACACCCATTTTAGCCGCTTCCTCGGCAAAGGATACCAGCTCTTCTTTTGCTATACCCGCCTGCCCGCCGGCAGCTACAATTTGTCCAAGGCCGTCTGCAGTCATAGGAATATTCTTAGACAATTCAAGAATGTCACGACTCATTTCCTGAAACTGCTGCGGCGTATCAAAATCCACCACCTTACGGACATCTGCCATGGTAGATTCAAACTGAATCGCCGCCTGCATCGGCGCACGAAATGCCTGCGCTATTGCCTCAGTTTTATAATATAAAATACCCCAGTCGGCAAAAGCAGATCGAAACATGGCCATGGATGCATTCTTGTACGCCATCATGCTTTTTTCGTTTCTTTGCAGAACCGCTGCATTGAACGTTTTCTCATTGATGATCCCATCCCCGAATGCTTTTTTGATTCTGTCCGTCTCTGCTCCCAGTTTGTCCATGTATTCACGAAGTTCATCAACTTCCCTGCTTGCCTTTGCAAAACTGGCCGCGAAAGAGGAATTCATTGCAGCAGACAAAACGAATCCGAATGTAAATTCTTTGCTCGGCATATTGTCTCCTTACAAACGATTAAACATCTGATATAATAATCTATAAGAAGGGTAAGGTGATGAAAATGCTCCTTTTGATTTTCGGTATCATCTACTCCATAATCTTCGTAATTGTCGTAAATAATTTCCCGTGGTTAATTTTCCCTATGCTTCTTTTCCCCTGTGTTCTTGGCGTACTTTTATCAATCTGGATGGAAAAGGAATCTGTGTTAGGCAAAATTGTAGCCACGATCATGCTTCCTTTTGCGCTTTTTGTTGTTTTTGGTTGATTACTCTATCTGGCGTCCCTTGTGGGCGCTTTTCTTTTTGCTATTTTGTCTTGGTCTGGATTTCCTCAATTATCTCCGCATATTCACACATCTCCCGAATCGACATACGCAGATAAAAATATACTGGCGTTGTTGTGGCCATGGCCATCTGCAACGCCAGTTTTTTAACCTGTCGGAGTCCATTCCCCTTTTGTTTACTCAGGACTCCTATAATATTAAAAAACGTGTCACATGCAAAATAATTTTCTTGAAATCTACAGCCGGCATTGTAAGAATATCATCCACCGGACATCCAATCATGCGCGCAGCTACCGCAGCCTGATATCTCATGGAAGCCGTAATAATTACAGTATTATCCCCCATGGCTCTGACTTCACTTTCCGCAGCTACGAGATCTTCTCCTGTAAGTTTTTCAAAATTCAGGGATATTTCCGAGATTTCTTCCCCTTTGATTCTGATCGGTTTTGTAAGCTTTACTGTCATGGTTCCTCCTTATACTAATCCGAGCGCATCCTTGACTGCCGCAAGATATTCAGTTCCACCAATATTGCAAATATAGTTATATTTATCCAGTTCGAGTACGGTTTCTCCATCAACAGTAATCTTTATATAGTTCACTTCGATGGTATTTTTCGTGTCGCTGGTCGTCCCTACATCCAGCTTTCCCATTTCGGTTGTCTTGGGAACTCCGGAGACAACCACCTTTACCGGTCTTACTACATATACCGATGCGCTCGAATCATATACCTGCTGAGCCCCGCGGATATCAAGCTGGACTCCCGTAGGCGATCCAAGCACGACGTTCGTTTTTTCCAAAGTCCGCCAGTTCAATTCAAGTTCCATACTCGAATAATGCCCGAGTACCGGAGAATCAATTTCACCCGCAATACCCGCGCCTTTTACTGTTTCCGTCATTGCCTCAAGATTCGGAAGTGTTACATCAGCAATACCGACCAGATCACTGCCTCCCTGATAAACACGGAAATTAATCAGTTTTTCCGGAACATTCATAGTTTCCCTCCTTATTCAAACAGTGTAGAGAAATAATCCGGATCATATTCAATGACATTCTCAATGACACGAGCCGGCGTCGGCGGCGTGAAATAGGTATGGAATTTGATGATCCCATCAAGAAGATTTGTTGTGGGATTTTCATCTTCACGAAATTCCACCCGTGCTCCGAGAAGTACCCCCTGTGCCACGAGTCCATTCAGACGAATGTTCTCACTATCTACAACGGTCTGAATAAGCCGTTTATTGATAGGCTTGTCCACTTTTACCCAGTATGTCTGGATAAATGTCTGCGCATGCCAGTTGAACATTCTTCTGATAGAGATAAATGCATCTTTGGGGTCCGTATTAGATGGATAGCATGCAGTACGATTTCCCCATGCTTTCCATCCTCCAATAAAATTCAGCGCGGTCACGATCCCCTGCCCGTTGAGATATGCAGCTTCATCCGGTCCGAGGATAACTTCCGTCCCATCTTCCAGACAGGTTCCAGTGATCTGCATAGATTTATTCGAAGGAGATTCATAGGGAATATCTCCATTCGCACTATCTACTGTTGCCATAACGCCAAGGAGATGTACAGACATATGATAGATGTCGTCTCCATTCCGTACCCGCGGCCAGCAGACAACTTCCTGCGCATTTGTGTAATTGAAATTATTCTTCCAGGTAGGTACATCTGTATATTTTTTTATGGTATCCGCAACATCAGTAAGTACCATGGCCTGGAAATGGCTGTTGATATTCCCAGCTTTGGCCACCATGACAGATGCTACTTCCGGATTATCACTCCACCCCGGTGCTAGGACGAGTCCCGGCACGATTCCATAGAGCGGGAATACCTGGTTCAGCGTTTCAAGCCCTGTATAGGCCCCTGTAGATATATCCACTCCGCCGATGATATCATCTTTCGTAACAGCAGCCGGATCGAGCTTGTCATAAGACGCATATAAGGTCCCCGCATTGTATGCCGTACCTTCTTCAAGTGCTGTAATGATAAGATGACCATCACTGTCATATGCGGCTTCGTAATCGGTTCCTTTTACAAGTGCCGCCCCTTCACCAGCCTGTGCTTTTACTACAAGCGTAGAGAGCAGCACCGGATCTGTCACCATGCCTTCATTCTTTGTCATGGTGACTTCTGTATTTTCTACCGACTGTTTATGTTTCTCCGGGTCGAGTACATTTACAAAAACTACCGGAGCTCTGTTATATAGAGAAAACTGGCTGTAGATTGCTTCGCAAAGCGTGTAATTTTTCCAGTCCTTGCAATATCCGAGTGCTGCCACTGCCTCTGCATAACTGTAACAGAGAACCGGACGATTCACCGCCGCCGGATCGGATGCAAGATGTATAGGAGCTGTACCAAAAATGACCGGCAATCCGGCCATGGTATTCACGGCCGGCACGATGCTGGTCGGTACTTCCGATGTATAGACGCCATGCTGGTATGCCATATTAGACCTCCTTTGCTTTTTCGTAATACAGATGAAGCGGTGTCCCCTTACGGGAGATCTCCGCTTCTTTTTCTTTCATTTGGGAAATAGGTACAAACAGTTTTGCAAACCATGGGTTTTTCTCCATGATTGCTTTTGCTTCAGCCGGCAGGCCTCCGATATATACGGTATACTGTACAAGTCTATGCCCGGATAATGCCGGTCCAATATAGATCCGTTTTTCAGAATCCATCATAATTGATCCCCTCCTCAGTAGGCTGTCCAATCTGATATGATGCAATGATTCTCCCTTCCCACTGTGGGTAGGGCTGTGATCCGGAAATCTCTCCTTTCACCGGCAGTACAAGCACCGTTCTATTTTTTAAGCACCTGTGTTTTAAGAGTGCCTGCCGGATATGTTCCATTAAATTAAACAGACTGTGCCAGCCATTTGTTTCATCTTCATCGTATACAGAAAATCCGATTTCCACTTTTGCCGTACTTCCATCCTCGCCATCCGTGAAATCGGTCACCAGAGTATAGATTCTGGATGATGTCTCTCTTGAATCAGAAGGAATAGGCGGATATCCTGCATATACATGAATCTGATGAAGCCCCGATGGCTGCTCTGCCGAATACTCATTTACAACATGCCGGATAAAATCTGACAGATCATTCATCACTTCCATAAGTGTCATTTTTTACTGATCCTCCAGGAAATTTCATGCAGAAACCTTTCGTTCAGTGTTTTTTCAGCCTTTGGGACGAATTTTTCCAACGTTTCTTCTTTCCCGACCATAGCAGGGACAGATGGTCCGAAAGGTGTTGCAAGCGGATATCTGGCTTTCTGTCTTCTATGCATCGGGCCTTCATATCCTCCCGGAAACCGTTTTGCAAAAAGGCCTTTTACCGGCTGTGCTTTTCCATCTCGGAGAATCTGCACACGCATTGGACCGCGTTTTCTCTTCCGCAATCGAAATTTATCCAGTCCTAATGGCGCTCCAGATGCCGTTATAACGCCTCTGGGTGACTGTTTCCTGGCCTTCTCCAAGGAAAGAGCGCGCTTCACATCCGCTGCTCGAATGATATACCGCTCTCTCACAGCCTTGGAAATCTCTTTTCTCGTGGTCGTAACAGTGCGGTTTATAGCCGCTGCCGCTGCTTTCTGAACGATTTCCGGCATGGTTTTTACCAGTCTCTCCGCCAATTCTGCGTTTTTTTCATCCAGAGTCACGTGGATCATCGATCGTTTGCCTCCAATTTGATGGTCAGCATTCCCATGTCTTCCGAGCAGCTGTCAACGATATACAATTTCCCGTCCACACGAAATGTTTGTCCGTATCTGGGAATTTCCGGAAGATCCTCTACCTTACAGTTCACCATCATCAGATCCCGATACACTTCATAATGTGTACCGGACAGATCCTCCGCAGAGACCTTCTGTAATATGGCCATACATTCCGTTCCATTTACATTATGAATCTCTGCGAAATCTTCCGGATCCAGAAATACATTCAAATCATCTCCTGTAATCTGGTCATGCAGGCTCATGCCGATTTTGTTGCAGAAAGCACGTTCAGCTTTACGGGAACTGCACTCCCTGCTGCCGCTCCCACAGTAACACCGGCACAAATCAGTGCTCCACTATTAGTCTTTACGACTTTTCCGGCAGATGCATCCCAATATACCGGTGTCCCTACCGCAATATCGGATTCACTTGTCGGAAGACTATAAACGCCTTCAATCGAAATAGCTCCCGTACTTCCTTTGGGAATGGGCTCCTGTGCGACTCCGATAATAGAGCCAATGACGACTACCTCATGATATTCAATCGTGGTTTCTGCCGCGTTTGTGTAGTCAATTGCATCGCCTTTCTGAATATAACTCGCCTTTGCCATGTGCTTGTCCCTCCTTATTCTTCACCAGTACTTTTATAAAAAGCACGATAATCCAGCAGATTTACACCAAAATCCAGATAAATCTGATATTTGATGCCAAGCATATCCGTATCCGTAAATGTCCGCATCGTCGGATTTTCCTGCCCATTGAGATACGTTACTTCAATGCCGGGCAGTACGCCTGGAGCCGCTGCCAGATACCAGGCATTCGGATCCTCGATATTCGGGTCTGCCACTACAGTCAGCCGATTTGCAAAGGGGTTCGGATACGCATTGTTCTTGGTCGGATCTACAGCGGATGCAATGAGCGTAGCCGCTTCCACTTCAAGCTCCGCCGGAACGATGAGATACACCGGCTGGATATTCAGATAGGTCTTTCCAGACGGGTCTTTCTGTTTGGCCATGGCAGCCTTGGCCGTTTTCAGGCTTTCGATACTGAGCGCCCCGGTTCCGCTGTTCTTATTCGCGGATGTGAAAATGCCAGTCCCCTTGGTCAGTAAAGTATATGCCTGTTTGTTGATGGTTCTGCGTGCAGCTGCACCATATGCAGCCGGGAGCCGTGCAAGAGCAGACAGGTCATCGTTAATAATGGCTTTTCTTGTCAGAGACCATTCCCTTCCAAATGTGTGCACGGTAGTTTCCTGCCCAATATCCACCGTTTCAGAGCTTTTAAATTCTCCCGCTTCCGTCATCGGAAGGAGTTCATCAGCCGCGCCAAGTCCTACCCGAGTAGATGGCTTGAAATCCGGATTGGATCCTTTCGAAGTCCAGTACTGGAATGTAGCCGGGACTTCCTCGTATGCTTTCATGAGCGCTTTCCGTCCTACATTGGCAAGAATATTCGGGAAAGCACCACTGCCACCGGAGAATACGCTCCGAAGGAGTGCATCGCTATCCAGGCGGGTACGTCTTCCAGTCTCCCGTTCAACGATATCCTCCGCCAGCCGCATGAGAGACATTCCACGGAATGCTTCCGCCCCTTCTGCCGGACGCTCCACTTCTACACCGGCTCTCATGGCCACGCCGTCCACTGCCGCTGCTCTGAATTTATCCTTTTCGTCAGCCTTGACTTCCACCTGTACCGGCGCTCTTTTCTTTGCCAGTACGGAAAGAACTGCAGATCTTACATCCCCAATCGTCATGCCTCCCGCAATGTAATCCTTCGGATCCATATCAAAAGAACGGCAGAGTTCCGTGATATCTGCCGCTCTTCTCCGTTCTGCTTCGACCGCTTCCGCGATCTGCTGTCTCTGTGCTTCGTCCATGACGAGCGTTTCCTCGTTGTCCATTTTTCTCTCCTTTTTATAATGGTCTTCAATCGACCGTCCTACTCCAACACCTGCATCCGCCGGTACGGATACAATGCTGATTTCCAGCGGCTCCCATTTAGTTATCACCACTGCCGGCCCCTGAAATCTCCCGTCAGCGCTCACTTCGTTTTCCTTCAACTGCAGAAATTCCCTGATTTTGTACCCTACCGACACACCCCGAAGAAATCCATTCTTCACTTTCTGAAAAATCTTGTTTGCTTCATCATCCGTATCGAATCTGATCTCCGCATGGCCGCGGGCGTCATTACCGATCCAGGCACGTTCTACTCTGCCGATGGGCCGGTTTGCATCATGATTGAAAAGTACAACTCCGATTTCTTCCAGACGGGATAAATCAACTGCACCCGGGCTGTGGTCAAGAATTTCCGGTCCAAACCATCTTTCGTAGGGTGTTTCACTGGAAAATGTGAGCTCTGCCGTGCGTTCCGTTACATTAACGGCATCAGCCCGAGCCGCCATTTCTCTGTTCATCGTCATTTCATGCAGTCTTTCCATGCTGTTCATTCTTATTCCTCCTTATTATGATTACTCTGCGCCGCCTGTACGGCCTCCGGTGGATGGATCGGCAGTGTCAATCCCAGACTTTCGGCATATTCTTTCTCCTTTGCCATCTGTGATAGCTGGTCCCGCCAGTCATAGCCGTGCCCCGCACACTGCTGTCCCAGAGTGAGAGTCCCGCTCTTCATAGCCAGTACATCCGCCTGCATTTCCTTTTCCGGGTCGATAGACTGCCAGCCAGGTGCGATCCATTCCGCCTTCTGGTATTCAGCCTTTCTATTTACATAGTCCGGAAGATCCAGAGCTCCATTCAGGAAAAGAGTATCCAGAAACGCCCGATATACAGGCTCGCAGAAATGAGTAATAAGCCACTGCTGCACAGGCTGGAATGTTCTTCTATCCTCCAGATTTCCCTGCCTCGCCGCACTGTAGCTGCTTCCTCCAAAATCACGGCTTATCATTTCATAGGACAAGCCGACGCCGGAACCGATCATGCGGGTGTACAGCTCCGTGATATCACTTGCCGTGGACGCCGGCCGGCCTGGATTGGCTGCCTTGATATCCTCACCCTGTGCCAGACGTACGATCATGCCGGGCCTCACCCGCTCGACAGATTTGCCTTCGATATCCGTCAGACCTGACTGTTGATTCGCCATGTTTGCCACTCCGACACCACCATAATTATTTTTGACGATGAAAATGGAATAGCATGCTGCCATAAATGCTGCCATATTTTCAGCAGTCAGGTACTCATCCAGATCCTTGATGCGCCTGGCCACCGCTGCCAGATCAGAAATTCCACGAATCTGATCCGGGTACTTTTTCTGCCACAAATGCAGGATGTCTTTGGCAGGGATTCTTTCTGAACCAGCCGTCTCCCATCCATCGGCGGACTTCTTTCTGATCCAGTATGCTGTGGGTCTGAGATAATCATCCAGTTCTATGCCTCCACGTATGACTCTTCCCGTTTTAGGTGCGGTGAGCAGACTGTCATCCAGCAGATCCGGTCGAATCAACTGCAGTTTCAGCGGGAATTTGGCCTTTTCATTTACTGTCAGCTTCACCAGGATTTCGCCATCTACGGTTTTTCTCTGCACAATCATCCGTTGGATTTCATAAAATCCCATCTGTCCGGCGATATCGCAGTTTTCCGGGCGGATCCATTCATTCCACAGTGCCTCGATTCTCGTATTCAGGCTTTCATTGGCGCATCGTGCCTGCGGCCGTATTCCCGTATTGACTACATTCCGCACCATGGCAGACAAAATCGAGTTGGCAAGATCACTGTTTCGTTCAAGCCACCGGCACCGGCTGCGGATAAGGGTTCTTTCCCCCATCTCTGCGTTCTCCTGATCCGGTATATCCATTGGCACCCAGCGATGGTTGTACCGATTGATCTCCCCGGCATCGTAGAAACGCATCATTTCACGGTATGCTTTCCGTCTTGCACCCGCTGCCGGATTCACATAAGCGATGATTTTGTCCAGCCAGTTCATCAGTCCATCCCTTTCTCGGCAAAAGTTACGCAGAGACCGCCTCCTCTGGCATCAGCCAGCGCGTTCTGCAATGCATTTTCCCGCTCATACAGTGTTTTCAGATCCGCACGGGTCAGGCGTCTGTTTTCAATGGTATATTCCTGTGCTCCCTCTTCAATTTTTGCTATGGCTAACCGGACTCTCCGAAGCTGCTGTTCTATGATCTCTATCTCCATATTTCCTCCACATAAAAACCGCCTGCATATTGCAAGCGGTTTCATTTTTATCAGCGTCATCAGCTGATCCCTATTCCTCATCATAATTAAAGTCAAGATGAATTTGCGTCGGTTTTTTTATAATATCTAACACTTCTGTAATAATATATTCACTAGTTAAACTACCATTTTTTATACTTTGCTCTACATGATAGCGAATTTTCATCATATCCCCATTCGTAAAGCTAATTTCCCCTTCATCTACACTTTCTACAAATTTTTCATCTTGTATGCTCGCCCAAAATGTATTGGTTCCATCCGTTAATTGCCATTTATGCCCCTTTTTAAAGTTGACTGATGTAATTTTTACTGTCAGCTCCATGTCCTTAGGGGTTGTCAACTGCTCATCTTTAAAAGACGCCTGTGGCGGAGCCTTAAAATATACTACTTCCTTTTTCCCTATACTTTCAATTGCCTCCTTTGTTTCAGGATTTTCGGGATCTCGTATTTCAAATTTATCTATGCCCTCATTCTTCACTGGCTGAACAACTTTTTCTATATTGAGTCGGCATTTAGCATCAAGAAATACTTTCAATGTTTTTGAATTTGTTGTAATAATCGTACCATCATCCAGCTCAATTTCTGCTATATGATCCTTACGATTAATTTTGGTTAATTCTCTGCCCCGTACTTTCTTGACCAAAGCAAAAATTCCAACTACCATTCCTCCTACTTCAGCAATGTTTTTGCCCCATCCTAAGACATCCATAAGATCCGACAGGCCGCTTTCTCGAATCATTCCCGCAAAAAGTTTAACCTGATCCAATACCCCCATATCAAGAATCATGGTGATATCAAATGATCCTTTTTTTAGACTATCTTGGTTTAATAAAACACGGATATTTTCTTCTCCCCCAAGTGCATGATGAGCGGATTCTACTAAATCGGCAAACGCAATTAGTGCCGGAGCCAAATCTTTGACATCCATTTCACCATTTGTCAAAGATTTTCCTACATAAGCAATTCTTGCTTTAGCAGTTTTCCCCATCGCACTCATCCTCTCAAAATTTATTTATCTGATTTTATCACAATTTTCCTTTCCCCTCTATTACCAATAAAACTCCGGGAACGGTGGATAGTCATCTTTTTCCTTTTTCTCTTTCTGCACCGGCTCCTGCACTTGCGGCTTTTGCAGATATCGCACACCTAATATTTCCGCTGCCAGTGCATTATTCGTCTCCACATCCAGCATATGATTCTGTGCATGACTGGAGATTTTTTCCCATGTGAAGGAGATGTGCCCTTTTTTGTCCTGATGCTGCACCTTCTGCTCTGCACAGATCATGTCAGCATACCGTCTGTCTATTTCATCGTACAGATTCCAGCTTCCCGGTCGGCCGGCGCCGATAGAAAGCCGTCCTGCAATGAAATCTTTGAACTGGTTCGTATCAAACACATACAGATTGACGCCGCTCATTGCACCCATGGCTTTATCCAGCCTGCTTATGCTGTATCGCGTTGTCATCTGCCGGCTGGCGCCCTTCGTGGGAATGGCAAGTCCCGGATGCTGTGCACAGAAGTAATATACTTCTTCCGAATGAAACCCGGAGTCGACGCAGCATAAATTCACGTTCCGCGGTTCTCCATTGCTGTCTGGATATAACCGAGTCATCCATTCTTCCACATCCCCCCAAGTCTCAGCTCTGTCATAATCAACAAGCCAGCTCGTCATAGACGGCCCCCATGCTCTGACTCCTACCCAGAAATGATCCAGCTGAACATCTACCCCCATAGTGAGTAGCTGTGCATCTGCCGGTACTGTCCCACGATGATATGGCAGTCTCTTATTCATGACGATATCAGACCGCATACTGTCTGCTTTATCTTTCCACGGCTCGGCCAGCCAGCTGTTCACAAAGTTCATCAGCAGCTCCGGCGTATCCTTGACGGTCAGGAATTTGGCCGCCACATCACCAAATAGCACCCAAGGCGAATATAGAGAGGACAGATGGAAGCCAACAGACCGTACCCGTCCTTTTTTCTCATTGATTTGTCTCCACTCACCATGCCGAATCATATCCATCTTGTGTCTGTCATCGATGTGCTCATGACAGTTCGGGCATTCATAATACGCTGTATACAATGCTTCCTGAGGAAAAGCCCCTTCCGGCCATTTCAACTGCTTCATTTCCAGCTGCTGATATGTTCCGCAGAACGGGCATGGGACGAAATATTTATACTGTGCATCCGCCCGCAGCCACGCCTGCCAGATATTTCCGGTTTCCAACGTGGGAGTGGATACCCTGACCAGCTTCCGGTTCCAGAATGTCTTTGTTCTCTCCGCAGCCAGTTCCATCGGGCTGGCTTCATCCCCCGTCCATTTTGGAAATTTATCAATTTCATCAAAAAAGACGTACCGTACCGGCCGAGACGACAGATTTGCCGGAGAATTTGCACCTATGAGCGCAATATACATCTGCGGAAACTGCAGCTCCAACCGCTGGCTGTCATTTTCCAGAAATTTGACGGCGAGGGGCGGTGACAGCCGGAACATCGGCTTCAATCGATTCTCTGACGTGAACTCTGCCAGCTTGTCCGTCGGATAGACGATCATCATCGGTCCGGGATCCTGATCTATGGCATATCCGATCATGTTTTGCTCTGCTGAGGTCTTGCCAACCTGTGTCCCTGCACAGAATGTAATGTCCTGAATACGTCTGTTATTGAATGCATCCATCACGCCACGAAGATATGGCGTCTTTGCTGTCTGCCATTTTCCGGGTGCGGCGGTGTCTTTCTCCGAAAGCACTCTGTATTTGTCGGCCCATTCGGATACCGTGAGCCGCTCCGGTGGGCGAAAAGAAGCCAGCGCAGCAGAAATATAGTAAGGATATGTCATTTTTTCCCGATCTCCTTTCCCGCTGCCAGTTTCTCCAATGCATCACGCACCGTATCATCTACCACCTTCCCTGCAGTTATAGCCATATCCGGATCCATTGCGTTCAATTCTGTAGTGATTCGGTGACCAAGAGCAGTAAACGATTTTTTCAGGGATGAAAAAAGACGGTTCAGGTCCTTCGTTACCTGTGCCGCCTCTATGTATTTTTTCTTCGTGACTTCCAGCCTGATCTGTTCGATGGATGCCTTAGCCTCTTTTAGCTTTGCTTCTGCATTCAGCTTCCGCTGATTCGCGCTTGTCTCACTGTTGTATTTCCAGGCAATCAGTTCTTTAATATTCCACTTTCCACGCGCTACTTTCGGAGCCCCATTAGCAGCCCATTTTCTCAGTGCTTCATCTGAAATATCAAAAAAAGCACAGGTTTCCGCGGTGCTCCTGATCCACCAAGTCTCAGGTTGGGAATTTTTATTTGCCCTCTTATTTTGCGCGCGCTTAATAAGAGGTTTCGATTTCCTTTCCATACCCAACTTTCCAACCTCAAAAAATCACTTTCATCCAGACAAATTTTGGGGTCGCGGACCCGTTTTTCTTATTGCAAACCACAGTACCTTACATATAGGGGGGATCACACACCATAAGATACAGCAGGCTGCTATGTTCAGTGCAATAAAAAAGCCCGCATATTTGCGAGCTTCTTTATTGCCTCAGACACAGAGATTTTATTGCCTGTCACTATTTTAATAACACCGAAACGTACAAATAAACACAATGCAACCTGCCACGAAACACCCCCCTGATATCCCTGCCAGTATTATCGCCGCCAGTCGGCAATATTTTCCTTTTTTGAAAAATTTGGCTTTTTCCGGTTTATAAGAATTCAATTTTTCGCGATTCCAGGCATCATTCCAACATGTCTCGGCATATTCCTGATAATAGCACTGAGCTATGTATGCAACTCCAAGAGAAACAGCGGTAAATAACGCCCCGAAGGCAAAACATCCTAGGGAATTCAGCAGGCCCAAAAGATACTTATCATTGTATTCAACTAAATTCCCCAGAAATGCCAAAATGGCAATTGCTGCACCGCCATTCAAGTAAAACAATATAGGAAAAAATTTAGTCAAAATATCTCTGAGCATATTAAATGTACATTCACTACCTGTAGCCGCATATTTCAGTTGTTCTATATAAGCATCTTTGTCAGTTATTTTCTCGTTATCCATATGTATTCCCCTTATAAAAAACCGTCCATCATCGGACGGTTTTATTAATTTTCACGAATACATTATAGCACGGCCAGATACTCGCTTTTTATCGCTTCTTTTGCCAGATCGTTGGATTCCAGCAAAAAAAGAGATTGCCCATGCAGCTTGAATACCCATTGCAGTCCAAGATTCATTTGTACCGCTATGGATTCCCATTTTTGCCCCAGAAGATACCTCCGGATCAAAATCGCCCTCTTTTCAGTATCCGGTTCAAGGGCAATGATCTTTTTCGCTGTAATACGCAGTGATGTTAATTTTTCCAGCTCATCCCGCACCTGTTCCTCATAAAACTCCAGTCTCTCTACCTTTTCAGACAACTCAGCCTGATGGCTCGTCTGCACTTTTTCCTCAAGCCTTGGGCTTTTCAAAAAATAGATATCTGTCCTTACCCTGGATAATTCTTCTTCTATAGCTTTGAACTCCATCTCCTGTCGACGGACCGAATTTAGAAAAGACTTGACCTCATTCATCCACAAATTCTCCTTTCGGCTTTGGCAGCATATCTACCTTGATTACCCCTACTCGGTGTCTCACGCAGCTGATCTGCCGAGCGGTTGCATACAGCTTATCTTCCAGATAAAACAATGTATCCTCCAACATGCTTACATCTTCCAGCGTCTGAGCCTGCTGGGCGTCATAGACTACTCGTGCAAGATGGCCCGGCAGATCCCCCATCACTGCAGCCTTGGCACTGAAAAGAATTCCCACGCTTTCTCTTCCGACAATGCTCTTTTCTTCCATCTTTTCGGCCATGGTTTTTATCTTTTTACTTTCCATCGCTTTTCCCTCCACTGCGGAATATAGCTCCCGTTTGCACATCCTCAATCACCAGTTCTTCTTTTAGCTGGTATCCGCCGATTCGAAGAATGAGCCGAATAGCAGCTACCACCCGAAAAGCTAACATCGCCCGTCCGTCCCGTTCTGCCTCCCGTGCTTCTTTTCTGAATTTTGCAAGCACAGATGCATAGGTCGGATCTGCGCTATAGAAAACATTCCTTCTCATGCCATTCTTTGCCATCCTTCTCATCCTCCAGTTGATTACCCCGCTGCCCAGTCATCCATCAGCAGTTCCATAAACTTTCTTGCCGCTCCTGTGTATTTTTGCTTTTTCTCTGCATCCTCTATTGCATCCACAGCGTCCTGCATATCAGCGAAATCCTTTTTCACTCTCTCAAATGCAATGGCAAAGGCTATTTCTCCTTCTTCTTTCCCGGCCTTTCCCTTCAGTTCTTCCAGTTCTTTCTCCATGGCCTCCATCCGCTGCCTGTCCTCTTCCATTTTCCGTTTCGTCTCTTCCGGGATTTCATGGACAACAGCTGTCTCGATGGGCCGGTCCTTTAACTCCCGCACTTCCTGCCGCAGCTCATTGCACTGGTTTATCAGCCGCTCTGTTTCCGTCTTCGCCCGTTCCCTTTCCGCCTCTGCCTGTTTTGCTTTTCCTTCTGCAGCTTCCGCATTCCGGGCCGTTTCTGTTTTCTCCTTCTCCAGAACTTTCCGTTTTTCCTCGCTCTCTTCCAACTGGGCATTCAATGATTTCACCCTGGCTTCCAGCTCTCTTGTCGAAAGCGCCTGCGCTTCTCCGCTGTTTACCATCTCCGTGCGCATATCATCGTCCCTGACTTTCAGCAGAGCCACCATCTGGGTATAATTCAGCTCTTTGACCTTTTCCGCATCCAGTTCCGCCCCGATAAGCCGCGTCTGACTTCCTTCCTGTCCGAACTTTCTTGCTATGGCCATTAAATTCTGAGCGGTCCGTTCGTTGTAATCCACGGATTCCCGGAGCCATGCCTGCCAGTTCCCATGCCCTATCATCGCTTTTGCCTCGCAAAGCCGACGTCCGATTTCTATGCAGCTGTTTGTGATGTAGGTACGAGCCTGCTCTTTGATGGTATTGATTTCTCCCGCAATGGCAGCAAGATTTCTTTCCTGCACCGCTGCCCGGTCAGTTTTTTCTATGGTATTCATGCCATTTCCCTCCTTACTTTTCTTTCAAAGGCTTTCAGAAATTCTCTGGCCTCTCCGGCCTGCACTTCCCGATTGTATTTCTCTCGGGCCTGGCGAATCTTTCCCGTCACCGGGTCCACTTCTACCGTGATATAACTTTTATCCGGCTGTTCAATCGTCCGTACGAATATCACGTCCGTCTCTCCATTCGCCACTCTCTGGATATATCCGCCTACACAGTTATGCTGGCTCTCACCTTCCTCGATGATCGTCTCCAGCGTCCCGGGCACGACGATGCGCAGCCCGGTTTTACGGTTCTCCCATTCATATTTTTTCACCATGGCGCCCCGCCGGAAGGTATATTTTGATTCCATAGCGGCATCGCGTTTCAGCTTTATCCTGGTGCTTGTCTTTCTGTGGGCGGTTCCAAGGTCTTTGGGCCACAGTATTTTCCTGTCCGTCAGATCCATTCCCAGCTCCATACATTCCCCGATGTAATCTACATAGTCCGTGATAAAGCGGACATCTTTTGTCCTCGCTTTTTCATACCGGATCCATTCCTCCGGTGTGATCCGCTTCATGACCTCCTGCATGCTTTCCGTTTTTATCCGCTGCTTTCCCCAGTATTCCGGCCATATCTGGAGAATATCGTTCAACGCCGCCTTTGGCTGATATTTCTTCCACTGCATCCATGCACGCAGCATGGACTCCTCGATTCGTTCATTCCGCAGCACAGCTTTATCCGATTTCGTCAGGTGACATCGGAAAATGGCGTCCACCGACTTTCCTCTCCAGTTGAAAAGCGGCCATATGTCCGGATCCCCCTCGGCATACGCCATAAGAATATGTGCGAGCCCCATCTTGATCAGCCACTCCCAAGCCCGGTATCTGGCAAACCGCTCAAATACACGGATATATATGTCTGTCCCTTTTTTGCGCATCCGTTCCAGTTTGTACCACTGGCTCCATTGAAACGGCGTGCCTTTGACCGCTGCCCGCAGGCATGCCACCGGTTCACCGATCACCGCGCCCCGATGACAGCAGTCCCCTTCAAACATCATCTGTCTGGAATGAACTCTCCCGGCGAGCTTATACCCGATCCGGCCGTCTCCTTTGATGGCCATGACCGCACAGTTCCCATATGAAAACAGAATCGCGCTGTCTGTCCATATCCTTTCATAAGGATGCCAGGGGTCTCCATCCGGCCATCCTTTGTCCATGACGATTCCCCGGCATATGATGCTGTTTTTATCGGCAGCGGATTTTTCCCACCAGTAGAAAAAGCACCTGTCCCAGATACGTGTCATATTCCGGGTCACAATATGTACTTTTCTTCCGCAGCGCGGGCAGTTGATCTCATCCCCATGTTTCCATCCGGCATATTCTTCCGGCCAGATGGCCTTAAGGTTCATCTCTTCTCCGCAATTTGTGCAGAAACCAATTTCTTTTTTTGTGTTTTTCCGGATGAACATATACTGCGGCATCAATTTATTGGCATACCGCTCAATGTCCACATCGTACTCATCAAAGCCTCCCGGAAAGTGCAGCGCCATTTCTTCTGCTGTCTTTGGCAGATCCATTCCGATATAACTTCTCATATCTTCCTCACAGCAAATCTTCTAATCTAAGTCCGGCCGCATGTTTCTTCTCTTCAATGCCGTAGTATCTTCTTACGTCTGCATATACCTCTTCATCAGAGACGATGGCCACTCCGGCAGCGGCCCTGTCTTCATACTTCTCTTTCAGATATTCCATGCAGCCTGTCAGGCTTTTTCCTTCTGCGCCTATCAGAGCCTCATCGGCCGGCCGCTTTTTCAGATGTGCCAGCAGATACTCTCCGATTTGTTTTTCATTGTTTCCGGTCTCCTGCTCTTTTTGGATTTTCCGTATCGTGTCTTCCAGCATGATGCTTTCTCCTTTCTCAAATGTTCATTCGTATCAGTGCATAGCTCTGGTAAGGGAATCCTGACGGCCCGCTGCCGTTCCATACCCGTTCCCTGTCCACCTGCCAGCCCTTTCTATCTGACGGGGCCTCTTTCCAGAAAGATGCCCGTATGATCTCCACTTTCACTTTTGGCTTTACGAGATTCGTACTCGCTACAAACCGTCTTGCAAATATCGGCGTATCGCTGTGAAAAGTTTCCAGCCCATTTTTTACGATGTAGTCTGCCAGCTTCGGCCAGTATCCCGACCCGTCCAGGTGCCTTGTATTCACCCGCGGCCACGGACAGGCTTCCGTTCCCGCAGTCTCCTGCCAGGCTTTCTCTACTGCGCCGGAATCCATTTTCGGCAAAACCATATGGAAATGGATCGCGCCTCTTTTACCTCTCCCGACGGAAAAGATATATTTCAGCTCTTTTCCCGATTTCCGGCAGAGATTCCGCAGGCGCTTGCGAAATCTGGTGATATCATCCCGGACCTTTTCCGCCGTCGGCCGTTCCCCAGGAGGATAGGTGAACGTCATCCACATATCCCCCGGATGAAAATTGCAGTGCAGCAGGTCGAAACATCTCTGCCCGGCCCTCTTGTCCTGCCACCGCTTCACCTTTTCCGCCGTTGGCTTTTCCCGTCCGCGCCTCTGGTCTTTTGTTCCCATCCGGCCGGACACATATTTTGTGATCCGAATGACCTTCCCACAAAAAACCGTCTTCTGGAAATATTTCCCTTTTCTCTTCATGGCCCGCTCCTGAAATTTCTCTCCGGCGGGTCTCCTTCCACTGCGGAATATGGATTTCTCTCCTATCCGTGTCCGGAAATGAATACTCATAGCAAGCCCGCCAAGGCACATCCGAGCCGCGAAAAATCCCATTTCACCTGTGCTATAATGAAAAGGAATGAATCAAACGCAAGCCCGCGTTCATTCATTAGCCAGCAGCTTCCCCTGCTGGCTTTTTTCTTTTGTTCCGCTGCCCTCAACCCTATCCGTCAAATTGCTCCCGGATAATTTATCCCTGTATGTGCAGTGTTGGAACTTTTCCATATAGTGCCTGCATCTCAGACAATGCTTCTGGCAAACCAGCCCCTCTGCCTTTCGGCATGTCACGGAATGATGCAGTTCCTTTCCGCATATCTCACAATACCGATTCTGATAATCATCTATGATTTTTCCGCCGCACAAGGTTATGGATGTCTTCATCGCTTCCCTCCAGCCACAGCGGGCACCACATAGGGTGGGAAATCGGCACTCTTTTGAATTTCGTCCCGTTCCTTGCGCATACCCGCTCCAGCTTTCCTCCTTTCTCATAGTGCAAAAAGTATTTGCAGGTGGTGCACTTCAGCGGATCCGCCTGACGCTTTTCACTGCGCAATGTTTCCTGACGGCGCGTATCCTGCTTTTCTCCTTTTTCTCTTCCACCGCCAATATCTCTTCTGCATGTTGCTTTCTCCATTTCATTACCTCCTCGCAGCCAAGATAGATTTTGATTTTCCTCTTGTACTCAGCTTCTTCTTTCCCGTGGATCTTGTTCTCGTGATCCCACCAGGACAGAGATATAACATTGTCCTCACAATCCCTCGACGGGCATCCCGCCCGATGATCTACATGGTGCAGCACCGCATATTCTCTATCCGGCAATGCCAGTCCAAGGATTTCCCTATAAGACTCCATGCAGGCGCAGTCCCTTTTGATGGCCAGAGCTTTAAGCGGGCTGTAGTAAGCCGGGTCTCTTTCCTGCATACCCCTTACTCGCTTTCTCCCGGCATATAGCACGGGCTTGCAATGATCTCCACGATATGAAGCGGCTCCGACGTTATCCAGAGAATCTTTTCTTTGGGATCCAGGTAATAGTCGTACCCCTCTTTCTTTTCCAGCACGCCGAAAATTTTCTCCGGGAACCACGCCTCTACCGCTTTATCATCCGATCTGACCATCCGATACATGTCGTCCGGCCCTGCGCTGAAGCGATTGACCGGTTTCGCTCTCTTCATCTCCGCAAGATTTGCTTCGAGATAAACCAGCCCCGGTTCCGGCTCCCAGTTTTCCTTGCTGTATGGATTTTCCATATCCGGCAGGCGGACGATCCCGAATTTATAAAGCGAAACATAGGCTTCTTCAGATTTCTGATAAAAATTTACCGTTTCCTGCTTTTCATATTTCTTCATCAGTTCCGACCGGATTTTCTTATAATTGAGCATTCAGTTGTCCTCCCGTTCCTCATCCGGCAGTTCCTCTGCCATCTCCTTCATCACGTCCAGCAGCTTGATCACTGCCTCCTTTTTATGCTTGCATCCGGAAAACAGACCCAAAAGCATTGTGTAAATGAATTTTTCCATCGTTGATACAGAATTCGCCACCATGAACTTATCGTCTGCATCCGCTATCAGAACGTGCTCCACACCCTTCATCCGCAGGATTCCCTCAATGGCTTCAAACAGCTGTTTCTTATCATTTCCATTGATCCTGATTTCCATAGGTCATGCTCCCTTCGGTCCATGGGCGTTCCACTTTTCTTTCAGGACAACTACCGCCAGCAGAAACGGGCCTTCCGACGGATCTAAAAGCCTCGGTGCAAATTTGATCCGTATATCCGGATGACCGTCCTCCAGCATTCTCAGCTCCTGTTTCA
>ULRH01060847.1_pt1 | contig 36753 bp, 26 predicted proteins | sample 1955271 | NCBI WGS metagenome assembly ULRH01 (sample SAMEA4835677, study PRJEB28245) | human gut metagenome | biome: gut microbiome; material: fecal sample | place: Denmark | collected 2008 | reverse complement strand
GGAAGAGCACCGGTGAGGGCGGAAAGGATATCAACCGCGACGGGAATATCAGCGTTATGGGTGGCGAACTCAACACGGTGACCTCCGGAACGAAGGAAAATGCTTCGCCGAAAGGCGTAAAGGCCGACGGAGATATTGCTTTCTCAGGCGGCCGAATATACTCTTACAGCAAGTATGCGGCAGCTATCGACGCGGCTGGAAGCTTCTCGTTTGCCGGTGGTTATGCGTCGCTTAAAAATGATAAAGAACTCTTCGAGATGATATATTGACGTGAGTCAATGCTTTGTTTTTGGGATAACGTGGACTGATTGTGCATGTTCGCAGTCAGTCCTTTATTTTTGTCGTGCGCTCGTCAGAGGCGTTTTAATATGAATATGTCGCCATACCGCAAACAGTTATTTTGTATTATATTGTCTGCTTGTCCGACATCTTCCTTCTTCTTTCAGTCATTCCGGCAGTTGTTTTTGTTCAATGTAACCCATCATGTCCCCGATAAAGACGGCATACTGACAGGCCGACAATATATCGAAACGCTTCGGACATGTAACGGTTTGGTAGGGCTTGACGAACATTTCAGTCCATACCGGTGCCCGTTTATGCAGACGAAAAATGCCGGTACGGTTGTCCGTACCGGCATTCATTGCGTCGGTAAGATTATTTCACTGCGATGCACTCAACCTCAACGAGCGCGTTCTTCGGCAGTGTTTTCACTGCAACGGCAGAGCGTGCAGGGAAAGGTGTGCTGAAGAACTCGGCATATACCTCGTTCATTGCCGCGAAGTTGTCCATGTCTGAGAGGAAGACGGTTGTCTTGACAACGTGTGCCAAGTCTGTTCCTGCCTCTTCAAGAATGTGCTTTGCGTTTGTGAGCGACTGTCTGGTCTGTTCTTTCACGCCGCCCTCGGCAAATACTCCTGTTGCCGGATCGATAGGCAGCTGACCCGAAACAAAGACCATTCCGCCTGCCTCAATGGCCTGGCTGTACGGTCCGATGGCTTTCGGTGCCTTTTCTGTGTTAATTGCTTTCATGCTGATTTATGTTTTATTGTTGTGTGAATGATTGTCTAATGTGTTACGGCGGTTTCTATGTCACTTATTGGGAAACAGTGTCTGTGCGGCTCATTTGTTGTCTGTCGCCGTGCCGTTGTTGAGCAACCGGCGCGCGTATTCTATTATGGTGTCATTTCCTTGCAGCACGTCGGCCTGATTGAGCGAAACATAATAGTCGGGCTCTATGCCGAACTCGGTGCTCTGCTTGTCCGTGTCGTACATGGGACATGCCGAGAACCTCACGCTCCATCCTATGGGGAGCTCGCTCGAGTAGGGCATTCCTGCTCCGCCGCCAGTCTTGTCGCCCACTACGGTTACGCCCGGACAACACTTCATATACTTCACAAACTCGTTGGCGGCACTATACACAGCCCTGTTGGTAAGCACCACCACGCGCTTCTGCCAGCGCAGTCCTGTGCTCGGCTTGAGCCGCTGTTCCACCATGTCGGAGAAATCATTATGTCCCGGTCCGGTCTTGTGTTGCATGTAGCCCACGCATATCTCCTTGTTGGTGAAGCGTGCCGCGAGCTTTTCCGAAGCCGTAAGCATGCCTCCGCTGTTGTTGCGCAGGTCGATGATGAGGCCCTTGCACGGTGCGAGAAACAGCATTATCTCGTCCAGATTGCCTTCGTCCGCCGCCGAGGAGAACGACTCGCAGCGTATGTATCCTATGTTGTCGTCGAGCACGCGATACTCCATTCCGGACGCTATGCGGTAGTCGGTGCCCAGATATTTGTTGATTAGCGTGTCGCTGTAGTTGGACGGATAGTCCTCCTTCCACGACCAGTTGCGCGCCACATCCCACGCCGAGTACATGTTCACATGTCCGTCGCGCAGCTCGCCGAGCATGTTACCGAGAATCTCGAACAACTGATCCTCCGACAGATTGTCGCTCATCTGTACCGAATAACGGCTATGAACCTCGTCCCAGTCGAGTCCGTACTCCTTGCCTTTAAGGTCGAAGAAGCAGTAGTGCTCGTCCATCATGCGCCACAATGCCTCGAAGTTGCCGCGCGGATTGTCGGCATACTCCTCCTCGTCAACGCAAGAAGTGAGGAACGGCACGATTGCCGTCATGAAAAGAAAAAAGCAAGTCAGTCGTTTCATGGATGTATCTTTATGAGTTTGAAGCGTTTGACGAATCCTATGACAAAGGCGTGCGTGTAGATGTGCGACTTCAGGTTGTTCACCCGTGCCTGCTGTATGTCGCAGAGATAACCCACCCGCAGCGTGGTGCGGCCGATGCTGAAGTCGAGCGAAAGCATCTGTCTTATGGACGGTGAGCAGACGAATGTCGTAGGCACGACGTTGTGGTCGTAGTTTCCGCGTGAGAAAATCTCGTAGTAGGACTGCCCGTAGTTGGGACTGAACATCAGTCCGCAGAGCGGCACTCCCACTTCATAGCGTGCGGCGAAAGGTCTTCCGGCGATGGTGAAACGGTAGTCAGCGCTGCCTGTCGGCGTGATGTTGAGCATGGCCCTTGCCTGTGCCGGATTGTTGCCGTTGCGCGTGTTGTATATGAAACCTATGGTCGCGTCGATGGCTGCTCCCGCCTTCACGTTCAGCCTGCGGTCAAGAAAATGCCAGTTGTACAGCCATCCGTACCTGAAGTTGTAAGCTCCCGCAATCTCAGTTCCGTTGCCCGAGCGGTTGTCTGTATAGGCTATGTCGCCCTGATGCACTATCTGCCGCGACCAGCGGCTGCTCTCGGAGTCGCGTGTAGTGTGCGATATGTAGCGCAGCTCAGTGCCCCTGTATTTCTCGGGCGACAGATAAGTGTCGAGAATATTGGTTGCCCCGATGCCTATCATCTTGGCGTTTGTTATCACCTTGTCCGACGTTATGGTGTCGCTCTGACCCCATGCCGCGGTGGCTGTGAGCATTGCCGCGGCCATCACGATGGTCTTACATGTCGTCATCTCCGAACAGATTAAGTTGTCCAGTCATCTCGTCTATTACCTGCTGTTGGCTTTTGCCTGCATCAGGATCGAGGTTTTCGGGCTCTTCGTCGGCAGCGTCGGTGCCTTCGGAGCCGTCTTCGGGCTCGGGCTCGGGCACTCTCAGAGGCTCGAGCTCCTCAATGTTCTCAACATCCCATGTGCTTATGCGCTTGCCTTTGGCCTTGAATCCCTTTACTCCTACAAACTGTTCCATGTCTATTTCCATTGGCGGACGCTGCAGGGGGTTGCCGTCGCGGCTCTCCGCAGGCTTGAATGTCACGCGGATGCGTGGATAAGGCGTGTCGGTGAGCAGCACGAGACGGCTGTTCGGGTTGTCGCCCAGGAAGTTCTGGTGACGCTTCGTAGCCTCCATGTTGAAGCGTTTGATGTAAGGATAGTTGTCGTTGTCGGCGTCATAGAGCACGGCCGTCCACACTTTGTCGGGATCCCATTTCTCTATTATCTTGATGTTGTCCTCATAGTGGTTATTGGCGTCGAAGTTGGAGATATAGAACTCGTTGTTGTCGAGCACCACCAGTATTGAGTCGCCGTCGTTGAACTCTCCGAGCAGTCGGCCGCGCCCGTCGTAGTTCAGTCTGTTCACGTCGGTGTCGAACCATACCTTCCTTCCTCCGAGCGTGGAGCGTCCGTGGCTCTTCAGACTGATCCTGTTCACCGTGTGTTTTGTGAGGATATTGCCTTTGGCCGTGCGCGACTTGATGCCGATGTCGGAGAAATCCTTCTCCAGGAATATCTTTTTCATTTTCGAGGTCACTTCGAGCGTCACCTTTATCACCTCCGCCTCGCCGTTAGGGTTGGCCGTGAAGTACAGCACGCGCGAGCCCGGTGTGCCCTGAGTGAGGTCGTACTCGCGGTCGCGGGTCATGGCCGTCACGTTGAAACGCTTGATGTATGACGGACCGTTGCGGCCGTCGCGGTAGACGGCGTTGTATGTGGTGCGGCGGTCGTTGCGTTTGAACACCTGCACGTGCATCACGTTCTTGCCTACGAATATCTTGTCTGCTACACGTATGATCTTGTATTTTCCGTCCTTGTAGAAAACGATTATGTCGTCTATGTCGGAGCAGTTGCATACGAACTCGTCCTTTTTCAGACCCGTACCTATGAAGCCCTCCTGTCTGTTGATGTAGAGCTTCTCGTTCGCCTCCACCACTTTCGCGGCCTCGATGGTGTCGAAGCTGCGTATCTCGGTGCGGCGCGGGTGGTCCTTGCCGTACTTTTCCTTGATGAAACTGAACCAGCGTATGGTGACGTCGGTCATGTGGGCGAGGTCGTGGTCGATGTCCTTTATCTCTTCCTTTATCTTTACTATCAGTTCGTCGGCCTTGTCTTTGTTGAACTTCAGGATGCGTTGCATCTTTATATCCATGAGCTTCAGTATGTCGTCGCGGGTCACCTCGCGCACCAGATTCTTCTTGAACGGTTCCAGACGCTTGTCCACATGAGCCACGGCGGCGTCCATGTCGGGCGCGTTCTCGAAGCCCTTGTCCTTGTAGATGCGCTCCTCGATGAATATGCGTTCGAGCGAAGCGAAGAACAACTGTTCGAAAAGCTCGCCGCGCCTTATCTCGAGTTCCTTGCGCAGCAGGCCCATGGTGCTGTCAACCGAGTGGCGCAGCACGTCGCTCACGGTAAGGAAGCACGGCTTGTTGTTCTCTATCACGCAGCAGTTGGGCGACAGGTTTATCTCGCAGTCGGAGAAGGCATACAGGGCGTCGATGGTCTTGTCGGACGATACGCCCGGCGCCAGATGCACCTGTATCTCCACCTCGGCGGCAGTGTTGTCGTCCACCTTGCGCGCCTTTATCTTGCCCTTGTCTATGGCTTTGAGTATGGAGTCGATGAGCGTTGTGGTGGTCTTGCTGTATGGTATCTCCTTTATGACGATGGTCTTGTTGTCTATCTTCTCAATCTTGGCGCGCACTTTGAGCTGTCCTCCGCGCTGACCGTCGTTATACTTGCTCACGTCTATCGAGCCGCCGGTGGGGAAGTCGGGATATAGCGTGAACTCCTCGCCGCGCAGATAGCTTATGGCTGCGTTGCAGATCTCCACCAGATTGTGTGGCAGAATCTTGGAGCTCAGGCCCACGGCTATGCCTTCAGCGCCCTGTGCCAGAAGCAAAGGAAACTTCACGGGCAGCGTGATGGGCTCGCGGTTGCGGCCGTCGTAGCTCAGCTGCCAGTTGGTTGTCTTGGGGTTGAACACCACGTCGAGCGCGAATTTGGACAGTCGTGCCTCGATGTAACGTGGCGCGGCGGCACGGTCGCCCGTCAGAATGTTTCCCCAGTTTCCCTGACAGTCGATGAGCAGGTCTTTCTGTCCGAGCTGCACGAGGGCGTCGCCTATTGACGCGTCGCCGTGAGGATGAAACTGCATGGTGTGTCCCACGATGTTCGCCACCTTGTTGTAGCGTCCGTCGTCCATGCGCTTCATCGAGTGCAGAATGCGTCGCTGCACGGGTTTCAGACCGTCCTCTATGTGGGGCACGGCACGTTCGAGAATGACGTATGAGGCGTAGTCGAGAAACCACGTCTTGTACATCCCGCTGAGGTGATGCACTGCCGAGGCGTCAAAACGGTTCACGGGCTTGTAGTCGGAGTGTTCCTCCGGTGCGGTGTCCTCGCCGTTCACGCTCTCGCTGTTCATTTCTTCATCAATCGTCTCGTTGTCCTTTATTTCGTCGCTCATATTTTACTTCGTCACAAATTTTGCTTCAAAGTTACTGATTTTTTTCCTATTTATAAAAGATTTGTGCCCAAAAGCCGTTTATGACGGGCGTTGCGGCGCCTGTGCGTGAGGCCGACGCGGTTGCCCGATGCGTGGAACGTGCGGTTCGGTGAGTGCCCGAAAATGAATAAATATACAGAATGTGAGGTAAAAAATTTTGACAAAATAAAATCTTAAAATAGAAAATCGGGAACCTCCGAAATAGGCTTTTTCGCCCGTTTCTGTTTCTTGTCGCAGTGCGGTTACCCACTTTCATACACCCGTCTCAGACGTGGTTGTTTTGCGAAAAGCACCATATCGGCATGCGAAATGGGCTTTATCGGAGCATGATATGGTGCTTTTCGGGACGCGAAAGAGCCTATATCGCAACCTGAAATGGGCTCTTTCGCAACGCGTCGAAGTCGGCTTCGCATTGCGGAAAAGCATAACCTGTTGTGCCACAACCGTTTACCGTAAGTGCTCATAACTCGCGTATTTGCGGCCGGAGATGTTTTTTTTCATTTCATCGGCACTCTCGTGAAGTTGAGGTCTGTACTAAACTGTATATTTATACACAAATTGCATAATTATGCAGTTCTGCTTTTCGTCCGCAACCTGCTTTGTCTTCGGTTTATTCTTTTTGTATGAGTGACAAGTGTCGTGTGCGTGTCTGGCTCTGTATCTGCTCCGGACATTCAGGCGAAATGTGTATAAGGCTTATAATAAGTATTATTTAATGACAAAACGTGCGCGCAAATTCGTGTTTCATAACATTTAACCTTAAAACGGCTTATAAACCAACTAAAAGAGTTATCTTTGCATTCTTAAAGGATAAAATAATCAAACAAACATAAAAATGGCACAGGAAGACGTTTTTAAGAAAATCGTATCGCATTGCAAGGAATATGGATTTGTGTTCCCGAGCAGCGACATCTACGACGGTCTGGCCGCCGTCTATGATTATGGACAGAATGGTGTTGAACTGAAAAACAATATTAAGGAATACTGGTGGAAGAGCATGGTGCTCCTGCACGAGAATATCGTGGGCATCGACTCGGCCATATTCATGCACCCTACAATATGGAAGGCATCAGGACACGTGGATGCTTTCAACGACCCGCTCATTGACAATCGCGACTCCAAGAAACGCTATCGTGCAGACGTGCTCATTGAGGACCAGATAGCAAAATACGAGGAGAAGATAAACAAGGAAGTGGAGAAGGCGCGCAAACGTTTCGGAGAGTCTTTCGACGAGGCTAAGTTCCGCGAGACCAATCCGCGCGTCATCGAGCATCAGAAGAAGCGCGACGCCCTGCACGAACGCTACACTGTGGCCATGAACGCCATGGACCTGAACGAGCTGAAGCAGATTATTCTCGACGAGGGTATCGTGGATCCGATAAGCGGAACAAAGAACTGGACCGACGTGCGTCAGTTCAATCTGATGTTCTCAACAGAGATGGGATCAACCGCCGACAGCACAAGCAAGATATATCTTCGCCCGGAGACAGCACAGGGTATATTCGTGAACTACCTCAATGTGCAGAAGACCGGACGTATGAAGATACCGTTCGGTATCGCGCAGATAGGCAAGGCGTTCCGCAACGAGATCGTGGCACGTCAGTTCATTTTCCGTATGCGTGAGTTCGAACAGATGGAGATGCAGTTCTTCGTTAAGCCGGGAACAGAGATGGAATGGTTCAAGAAGTGGAAGGAGATACGTATGAAGTGGCACCAGGAACTGGGCTTCGGCGCTGAGAACTATCGTTTCCACGACCACGAGAAGCTGGCTCACTATGCCAACGCGGCAACCGACATCGAGTTCAAGATGCCGTTCGGATTCAAGGAGGTTGAGGGTATCCACAGCCGTACCGACTTCGACCTGTCGCAGCACGAGAAGTTCTCGGGTCGTTCCATCAAGTATTTCGACCCGCAGACCAACGAAAGCTACACTCCGTACGACATCGAGACATCCATCGGTGTCGACCGTATGTTCCTCTCTGTAATGTGTCATTCATATTGCGAGGAGAAGCTCGAGAACGGCGAGACCCGCGTCGTACTCCGTCTGCCTGAGGCACTCGCTCCTGTTAAACTCTGCGTAATGCCGCTCGTGAAGAAGGACGGACTGCCTGAAGTTGCACGCAAGATAATCGACGATCTGAAGTTCCACTTCAACTGCCAGTACGACGAGAAGGACACAGTGGGCAAGCGTTACCGTCGTCAGGACGCCATAGGTACACCTTATTGCGTTACTGTTGACTACGACACTCTCAAGGACAACACCGTCACTCTGCGTTTCCGCGACACCATGAAGCAGGAGCGCGTGAGCATAGACAATCTGCGCAGCATCATCGAAGATAAGGTCAGCATATACAGTCTGTTGAAAAAACTGCAATAAAAAATGAAGAAACACCTTATTATATATTTGTTGGCACTGCTCATGCCTGTCGGACTGCTGTCGTCGTGCAGCGAGAACGACAGCGACGTTGAGGAATATCCTAACTGGAAGGCGACCAACGACAAGTTCTTCAACAACCTGTACACCACTGCGAAGGCTGATACGGCACAGGGCAATCAGGACTGGAAGATCATTCGTCAGTGGTCGTTGGTGGAGTCGGGCGCTACCGCTCCTTCCGATTATATAGTGGTAAACGTCCTGGAGCACGGCACCGGTTCGGGTTGTCCTTTCTACACCGACTCGGTGAAGGTGCACTATGAGGGACGCCTGCTTCCGTCAACATCCTATCCCGACGGCTACGTGTTCGACAAGTCGTTCACCGGCGATTTCAACCCGGCAACGGCTCTTCCCACCACGTTTGCGGTGTCCGGTACGGTGGACGGATTCACCACTGCGCTGATGAATATGCACATAGGCGACCGCTGGAAGGTGTATATACCTTATCAGTTGGGCTACGGCAATGCAGACAACGGATCTATTCCGGCTTACTCCACACTCGTGTTCGACATCACGCTTGTGAGCTATTACAGGGCAGGAGTGGATGTCCCGGAGTCGAAGGCGCGTAAGGCCGGCGAATGGATAGAGGAATAACACGACGTTTTATTCTGCTTTACGGCAGACTTGGAAATATGAGCGGACTTGCGAAAGTCCGCTTTTTTTATGCCAAAAATATCGCTGTGTGTGCACACAATCTTTGATTTAGGTCAAAAATAAGGCGTTTTTCGCTAACATATATTGCAAAACTATTGCGGAAATTTCTAAACGTTTGTAATTTTGCAGCGTCAAAAGAAATCTACCGGAGAGGTAATATAGAAAGACATTACAGGAGACAGATTTGAGAGAATAAATCTTCATAGGTAGTGAAAAATGAGAGAGACACTGTCCGGGAGGGCAGAGGTAAAGATTGGAAAAGGATAACACAGACAAAAAGTAAGTAAGAAAAGGTATTGGTCAGAGGTAGAGATTGAGGATAACGCTAAGGTTAAAGATTGAGGATAACAAGGAAGAAAGGTATTAGAAAGTTAAGGATTGAAGGATAACATTAGAGAAAAGGTATTAGCGGAAAGGTTAAGATTGAGGGATAACATTAGGAAGAAAGGTATTAGTAAAAGGTAAAGATAAAGGATAATTGATTTGGGTATTAGTTGTAATAGGTTTTATAAAGGTTGTTCAGGTTGTTCAATAGGTAAGTTGAAGAAAACGTAGAAGAAAGGTAGAAAGATTTTGATGCATGTGAGATGACCCTATTTGCAGCATATGCTGCAATAGGTATGGAGGTGAGGAGAAGAAGATAAGAGTTTACCTCCATTAAAGTAAGGGAAAGCATAGAAAACGAGAAAGAGGTTTAATTAAAAGGAAACAAAGATTTAAAAACTTAATGGAGGTGAGGTCATGTGCATGACTTCATCTTTTTTTATGCCTGTTTCTTATGTCTGCAATCGTTTTGTTCTGTTGTCGGCGGTTATTCTTTCCTATTGTAACAATCGTTTTATTGGTTGTTGCAATAGTCTTATCATATGGCTGCAATCGTATCGCTTTGTGTTTATAGTCGTCTTGTCCGGACGTCGCAATCGTTTTATTATGTTGCCGCAATCATTTTATAATGTGTCGGCAAATTTCGTTTTACCGGATTTTTTGAGTTACCTTTGCACACGGTTTGAAACGCATTTTTTCATTGAAAAGCAGCGACGAGCTTCTCGCCGGCATACGCGAAGGGCGGCCGGTGAGCACAAGCGAGAAACTCAGTCTTATTGTAGGACTGAGTATTCCGTCTATTCTCGCACAGGTGACGTCGGTGCTCATGTTCTTCATCGACGCTTCGATGGTGGGCCATATAGGCGCTGAGGCTTCGGCTTCCATTGGTCTTGTGGAGAGCACCACGTGGCTGTTGGGCAGCATCACCAACGCCGCGTCGCTCGGATTTTCGGTCCAGGCCGCCCACTTCATAGGTTCCAACGACTTCGCCAAGGCCCGTCAGGTGTTCCGCCACGGACTCATCTGCACCGCCATCATAAGTTTTCTGGTGCTGCTCTCGGCCGTAGCCGTTCACCGTCAGCTGCCTTACTGGCTCGGCGGAGGTGACGACATAGCGCACGACGCCTCGCTCTATTTTCTCATTTTCTCGCTCGCCGTGCCGGCGTTCCAGCTTTCCAATCTTTGCGGCGCAATGCTCAAGTGTTCCGGCAACATGCGTATCCCGAGCATAGTGAGTGTGCTGATGTGTGTGCTCGATGTTGTTTTCAACTACATATTTATATTTGTCATGGGACTGGGCGTAGTCGGTGCAGCTGTAGGCACGGCTCTTGCTGTGACTGTGGCCGCCTCATTGCAGGCCTATTTTGCCATTGTCCGCAGCAAGATGCTGGCTCTGAGACTCGACCGTGAGCGTTTCCGCTGGATATTGTCTTATGTGCGCAACGCCCTGAAGATAGGCACACCCATTGCCCTGCAGTCGGTTCTCATGAGCGGTGCGCAGATAGTGAGCACCATGATTGTGGCTCCGCTGGGCAATTTTGCCATTGCAGCCAACACCTTCGCCATAACAGTCGAGAGCCTGTGTTACATGCCGGGCTACGGTATCGGCGACGCTGCCACGACGCTGGTCGGGCAGACCAAGGGTGCGCAGCGGCTCGACCTGTGCCGCAGTTTTGCCCACATGACCGTGGGGCTCGGCATGGCTGTCATGGCGGTTATGGGTGCGGTGATGTATATTTTCGCCCCCGAGATGATGGGTATTCTCACTCCTGTCGAAGAGATACGCATTCTCGGTACACAGAGTCTGCGCATCGAGGCATTCGCCGAACCCATGTTCGCTGCCTCCATCGTGGTCTATTGCGTATGTGTGGGAGCCGGCGACACACTGAAACCTGTGCTCATCAATCTGTTCAGCATGTGGTGCGTGCGTCTGTCGCTTGCGGCTTTGCTTGCTCCGACATATGGTCTTCGGGGTGTGTGGACGGCCATGGCACTCGAGCTTACGTTCCGCGGCATACTGTTCCTTGTGCGTCTTTTCCGCGGGCGCTGGCTTCATCACAACCTGTAACCGTGGCGTGCTGTGTTCTCCTGTCCGCATGTCAGCCGATGTCTCGTCCACCCGTGCAGCGCACGTTTTTGCAAATTCTCTTTAACATCCGTTCACTTTCCAGGTTCCTGATTTAACATTCCATTTTTCTTAATCTGGAGCGATGCCACCCGATATATGCTTACCGAAAAGCCCGTTTTGCCTTGATCGCAGAGCGTTCGCGCGGCTTCCGATTTACGAAACGGGCCTTTTTGCATTGCGAAAGAGCCCATTTCAGGGTGCGATATAGGCTTTATCACGACCCGAAATGGTGCATTTCGGACCACGAAATGGGCTCTTTCGCAAACCGGTGCGAGGCCTTTTAAATCACGATAAAACGTAAACGTCTGTATATCAACGACTTATCAAAAGTCCTTATTTTCGCGATATTTCGCGCAAAATATTTCCTTACTCGGTTTTACTCGGTTTTTTCGGGATTTTCGAGGCGAATATTTAACATCCGCGGCTTCTGTTTTTCGTTTTTTTATATGTCGATTCTGTGCCGCACGCTATGTCCGCTTGTCGAGCCGAGCGGCGCCCGGTGTATTACCGTCCTACGATTTTCCTTTTTCCTGTTTCTGTCATAATACACCTCAGACTGCGTTTTCTGCCCGTTCGATAGCTTTTTTATGGCCGTACGACTCGCTTTTTAGTAAACAAACGTTAAATAAAGACCGTTTTCCACTTTTTCCTGAAAAAAATCGCCGAAAAGCTTGCGTCGTATCATAAAATAGCATACATTTGCAGTGTACTATTAAAGTATTACACTAAAACAGTAAACAAACAATAAAAGAATAAACAACAAATTAAAAACTATAAGACTATGGACGCAATCATAACAGCAGCAACCGTAATGGCAATGTATCTTAATTCACTCGGTACAGAAAACAGTCGTTATCTCTATAATGCCGAAATGCAGAACGGCAAGGTGACATCAATCAACGTGTATGACAATTCAGAAAAATATCTCTCTCAGAAACTTCAGTACCGCTTCCTCTACGACTCAGACAACCGTCTGGTGTCGAAGGAGGCCCTGAGGTGGAACGCTGAGGCTCAGCAGTGGCAGCCGTCGTACAGACTGAACTACGTGTATGAGGCCGACGGATATACTCTCGAGCTCCAGAGATGGGACGCCGCCAAGTCGGCTTACGCCATGGCTGAGGAAAAGACGGAATACCGCATGGTGCTCGGAAACGTGGCTTCGGTGAACACATACAAGTGGAGCAGTGAGGCGAAAGACTACGAACTGGCAGACAACATGCTCGTCATGCAGCCGCAGACCGATTATCTCATCGCACATAGAAGTATGGAGAAATAAAGCCGGAACAAACATGCGGCGACACAATAATATATAAATAAAAGTGTTGAAATAAAAAGATGGCAGTGAGGCGATGATCTGACAAGGGCGCCGGGAAGGACAGGCTACCACACAGGAAACCGGAATGAACGGCGCCACAACAGACATCCGACATAACCAGACAGACAAACATAAAAACAAAAAGACTCATGATAACCGTAAACAACATAACATTCGCTTATCCGGGAACAAGGAGAAACGTGTTCGAGGACTTCAGTCTGAAATTTGAGGAAAACCGCATCTACGGCCTGCTCGGCAAGAACGGAATGGGTAAGAGTACGATGCTCTATCTCATAAGCGGTCTTCTCCAGCCGTCGCGCGGGGCGGTGATGGTGGACGGAACCGACGCTCGCCGCCGCACGGCAGAGATGCTTCAGGAGATATTCCTCGTGCCTGAGGAGTTCGACCTGCCGCGCACCACGCTCGAGGAATATGTCCGCATAAACGAGCCTTTCTATCCGCGGTTCAGCCGCGATGTGCTTCTCAACTGCCTGAAAGAGTTTGAGATGCCTCTGTCGCTCAAGCTCAACGCTCTCTCCATGGGCCAGAAGAAGAAGGCATATATGAGTTTCGCCCTTGCCGCCGGCACACGCCTGCTGCTCATGGACGAGCCTACAAACGGACTGGACATACCTTCGAAGAGCCAGTTCCGCAAGGTGGTGGCAAACAACATGACCGAAGACCGCACGCTGATAATATCCACCCACCAGGTGCACGACGTAGAATCGCTGCTCGACCACATCGTTATATTCGACGAGAACGGAGTGGCTCTCGACTCGTCCGTGGGCGACGTGTGCGACAAGTACGTCTTCGAGACCCGCCGTCCGGGCGAGCCCACCGACGACGTCATCTATTCGGAGTTCTCCATCCAGGGCAACGTCGTCATGGCCCACCGCGGCCGTCATGAGGAGACACCCGTCAACCTGGAGCTGCTCTTCAACGCCGTGACAAAAGGAATGATTAAATGAACCGACCTGAAAAAGAAAGGAGAAAATTATCATGAAATCGTTTGAATGGAACCGTTTTCATAAGATGATCTTATGGACGTTTGAAAATACAAAAGGCAACCTGCTGCGCATGGGCGTCATAATGGCCATTGTGTTCTTCCTGTGTGAGGAATTCGTGTTCTCAATGGTGACTTTCTCAACCGATAACGGAGAAAATGTTGAGCTTGCAGTAATAGTGGCTCTCAGCGTGTTATGCTCCATGGTGGGATTCACCTGTCTTTTTTTCGGAGCGAGCACAATGTTTGCCTGCGTCCGCCACAAGAAGTCGGCAATATCGTTTCTGATGCATCCGGCGTCGAATCTTGAGAAATATCTCACACGATGGATATATGTAACGATAGGCTGGACCATCGTGCTTACGGTGTCGTTTTTTGTGGCCGACTATTTCAGAGTGCTGTTCAACATGCTCATGGGCTGGGAAGCCACCAAGAGTTTTTTCGGCATGGTGTTCATGGATCCGATTTGGGATGCCGACAGTATGCGTGAGCTCCTCAACGCTCAGTCGTTATCCTCAGCCATGGCCGGCGTCATCCTGGTACTTGCTCTTGTCTGGACCCACAGCTTCTATATACTCGGCGGCGCGTTCTTCCGCCGCCATCCGTTCATCCTCACATCGCTTGCTATCGTGGCAATAAAGATTGTTCTCGGTATAACAGGGTATAATATGACAGACTCACTTTTCCACCACATTCTGTCTGATGCCGAAAGATGCGTGGCAGCTGTCATCCTGTTGGCATTGATAGTCTTCAACTACTGGGCGTCGTACCGGCTCTTCAAGCGCACCAATGTGATAAACAACAAATGGATAAACATCTGATCCGCACGCCGGACATAAATAAAAACAAGGGAAATATGAGCAATTTCAGTATCTCGAGAACCGTGCGGACCGTTAGATGGAGCCTCGTTGAGGAACGTGGCTTCATCATCCGCACAGCGATAATCGTCACATTGCTGATGACACTCTTCATGATAATGCTGTCGATAGGCGGTGAGGCTGTATTTACGGGAAACGCTTCAAAACCGGAACTGCAGCGCATCATGCTGTTCAAAATGTCGAGAAGCTTCTCCTTCGTGTGCCATGGTACCTATTGGTTTATCATCCTTGTTGGCGGAAGCATGATGTTCCGTAACATGAAGACCAAGCAACAGCGCATAGCCTATATGATGCTGCCGGCGTCGAATGTGGAGAAGTTTGTCAGTCGTTTGGTGCTCGTCGTACTCGGCGGAATACTTATGGCGGTGGCGTCGTTCCTGGTTTCCGACCTGCTGCAGCAGCTTTTCATGCGATACGTATATGGCCAGTCGCACATCGGTTCCTATGCCGTGACCTTGGTGACGACGCTGTCCGACATCGCCGGTCGTGGCGTCAGAGCGTTCGACGAGCTCGGTCCTACCTTCAGCAGCTATGTGACTCAGGCAGGATTAAGAGACATTTTTGCCGGCACATCCGTCAATCCCGGCCCGTTCATCGTATTCTATTACTGTCTGGGCGACCTGTTCGATCTGTCGGTATTCATCTTCATTGGCACGCTCTTCCGCCGTCATGGCTGGCTGTTCGCGTGCGTCATCTATTCGCTGCTCAAGGCTTTGATCTACCTGATACTTCCCGAATCCTACTTCTGGTTATCAATGTCGGTGATGCTTGCAGGCATGGTGGTGCTTACATGGCTGTCCTTCCGACTGTTCACAAGGATGCAGGTTATCAACAATAAACTCTTGAACATATGACATTCAGCAACGATAAAGCAATATACATACAGATGGCCGACCGCCTGTGCGACGACATTCTCGCGGGCGTTTATGCCGACGACGAGCGCATACCCAGCGTACGCGAGTATGCCGTGAAGCTCGAAGTGAATACCAACACCGCCGTGAAGGCCTACGACTTTCTGGCACGCGACGGTATAATATACAACAAACGCGGACTGGGATATTTTGTCACTGCCGGAGCGCGCGACCGCATTATGGAAGCCCGGCGCAAGGACTTCATGGAGAACATCCTGCCCGACATGTTCCGCAACATGCGCCTGCTCGGTGTCGATATAAAGGACGTCGAGGCCGAGTGGCAGCGCTATGGCGAAAACTTATAATATGTTATTTTTGACGGTCATATTCGGCTGTTATACGCATATTTGTGTAATTTTGCAGAAAATAAGTGACGTAAAGTATATAAAAACGTACATATTAATAATATAAAAAATGAAGACAAAAACATTATTGGTGTCGTTCTCGATGATGGCTACGGCCGCATGCGCCCAGAACCTGTCGTCGGGTATCGACAAAGCCAACATGAATCTTGACGTGAAACCGGGCATGGATTTCTATGAGTACGCAGCCGGAGGATGGCTGAAGACTCATCCCCTCGATGCCGAACATCCTACAAACGGTGCCTTCGTAGATCTGGAAGAACAGAATCAGAAGCGCATCAAGGGACTCATAGAGGAATATTCGTCCAAAAGCCAGCCCAAAGGTTCACTCGGACAGAAGATAGGCGACCTCTACAACCTGATGATGGACAGCGTCCGTCTGAACCGTGAGGGAGCCGCACCTCTGAAACCTGTGCTTGCGAAAGTTGAGGCTATAAAGAACAAGAAGGAGTATCAGCTCGTCATGGCTCAGCTCGACTATCAGGGCGTGGGCGCAATGATGTTCGGCATAAGCGTGGGAGCCGACCAGCGCAACGCGTCGCAGAACATCGTAGGAATATCGCAGGGCGGAATAGGTCTGGGCGAGCGCGACTACTATCTGAACGACGACGAGCAGACCGTTAAGGTGCGCAACGCCTACAAGGAATACATCAAGACCCTGTTCCAGCTCGTAGGCGACGACGAACAGACGGCTCAGAAGAAGACCGATGTGCTCCTCGCCATCGAGACACGCATAGCAAAGGCAAGCTACGACAACGTGAAACTGCGCGACGTAAACGCCAACTATCACAAGATTGGTTATGCACAGCTCATAAGCGACTATCCCGGAATAGACTGGGGCAACATATTCCTGGCGCAGGGCTTCCCGCCGTTCGCCGAGGTGGATTTGGGACAGCCGGAGCCGATAAAGGAGGTTGAGAAGATATTGGAGGAGACTTCTCTCGACGACCTTAAGACCTATGCCGAAGCAAAAGTCATAAGCAGCGCGACCAACAGTCTCAGTGATGAGTTCCGCGCAGCGTCGTTCAAGTTCAATCAGACCCTCAGTGGCGTTAAGCAGGATCGTCCGCGCTGGAAGCGTGCCGTAGGTGTAGTGAGCGGCGTTCTGGGCGAGGCCATAGGCAAGCTCTACGTTGAGAAATACTTCCCTGAGAGCAGCAAACAGCGCATGCTCGACCTCGTTCACAACCTGCAGACCGCACTTGCCGAGCGTATAGACGAAGCTTCGTGGATGGAACAGGCCACAAAGGACCAGGCAAAGGACAAGTTGAGCAACTTCATCATCAAGATAGGTTATCCTGACAAGTGGCGCGACTACTCCGGACTGGAGATTGATCCGTCGCTCTCTCTGTACGACAACCTCACCCGTGTGACCGCGTTCCTGACCAAGGATTACATCGACCGCAAGGTGAACAAGCCTGTTGACAAGAGTGAGTGGCATATGACTCCGCAGACAGTCAACGCCTACTACAACCCCACGACCAACGAGATATGCTTCCCGGCAGCCATCCTTCAGGCTCCGTTCTTCGATCCTGAGGCCGACGACGCCGTGAACTACGGAGCCATCGGTTGCGTGATAGGCCACGAGATGAGCCACGGATTCGACGACCAGGGATGCCAGTTCGACAAGAACGGCAACCAGAACAACTGGTGGACAGCTGCAGACAAGGCCAACTACGACAAGCGCACGAAGGTGCTCGAGGAGTATTTCAGCAACTACGAGGTGCAGCCGGGCAAGAAGATAAACGGCAAGCTGACTCTCGGTGAGAACATCGGCGACAACGGAGGACTGAACATCGCCTTCCGCGCCTTCAGCAATCTGATGAAGACAAAGAAGCTGCCCGTGATCGACGGATTCACTCCAGAGCAGCGCTTCTTCCTCGCATGGGGACGTGTCTGGGCCGCCAACACCAGCGACGAGATGACCGACTATCTGCTGAAAGTAGATCCGCACTCACCCAACCAGGCACGTGTCAACGGTGCACTGCCTCACATCGACGCATGGTACGACGCCTTCAACGTGAAGAAGAGCGACAAGATGTACGTGCCGAAGTCGAAGCGTGCGCACATATGGTGATATGACATTACATTACAAACCAAACAGTTTATATTATGATTAAAAGATTCATCGCGGCAGCCCTCGTGGCTGTCTTCACAGTGGCGGGCGCAAATGCCCAGCTGCTCTACAAAATATCGGGCAAGGACCTCACTGCGCCCTCGTACATCATCGGCACACACCACCTTGCAAACGTGGGCTTTGTGAACAAGATTGCCGGCGTGAAGGACGCGCTGACAAGCACCGAACAGGTGTATGGCGAGGTGCGTTGGGACGACATGACCAACCCCGACAGTCTGAAAGTGATGCAGGCCGCAATGATGCTTCCCGACGGACAGAGCCTCAAGACAGTCCTCTCGGCAGAGCAGTATAAGAAGCTCGACGCCGTAATAACACAGATGATGGGTGTCGGACTGAGCAATCCGCAGGTGGGCGCACAGATGGGAAAGATGTCGCCGGCGGCTCTCTCCACACAGCTGCAGGTGCTTATGTTCATGCAGAAGCACATGGGCGAGTATGACCCTTCGAGCACATTCGACCAGTATTTCCAGGCTCAGGCAAAGCACAACAACGAGCCTGTGGGCGGTCTCGAGACCTTGGCGTTCCAGACAGATCTGCTCTATAAGGGCTCGGACATCAAGCGTCAGGTGGAGCAGCTCATGTGTCTGCTCGACAATCAGGAGTTCTACGAGCAGATGATGGAGTCGATGACCGACGCTTTCTATGCTCAGGATCTCGACGCCTTGAAGGCTGCAATGGACAAGAAGCTGGGCGGAACATGCGACAGCACGCCCGAGGAGCTGGCACAGCTCATAGACAACCGCAACGCAGACTGGGCTAAGAAGATGCCCGCCATCATGGCTGCCAAACCCACATTCTTCGTCGTAGGCGCAGGCCATTTGCCCGGAACCAAGGGTGTGCTCCAGCTGCTGAAGGATGCCGGATATACGGTTGAGGCGGTGAAATGATTTGACTTCATATTACACGTTATTTGTTTAAGCCTGCCGCGACGCTCTCTTGTCGCGGCAGGCTTTTCTTTTATGCCGTCGGCAACCGCTGTCGTGTGGCGGCGTTCTGCCACACTGCCGGTAATGAACGACTGCGACGCGGCTTCTCAACCCGAATCGGTCATTGGAATTCAGTCAGTATTTTGACGCCATGGCCATATACAATAAACCGGTGGTCAGTCACGTATTGATGCTGATCACTGGCATATAAGTCTGTAAGCAATGTCTTCTTAGTGTCTGCGCACCGCACTGAATGCGAAATACAACCGCGTGCCGCGGCGTCCAAGTGCCACCAGCATGCACAGCAGCGAGCAGCACGAACAAACCAGGAATACCACTCCCGTTGACGAAAGTATGTTGCCCAGACCTACCAACGGCGATACCATTCCGCCTGCGGCGAAGCAGAACGCGCCAAGGAGCGCCGATGCCGTGCCCGAGTTCTCGCGCTGGCTCTCCATTGCCAGGGCGGTGCTCGACGTGAACGTCATGCCCATGCTGAACAGCAGGACCAGCATGAGGGCCTCATACACCCAGAAACTGCAATCGGACATCAGTGCAAAGCATTGCAGCACTGAGGCCATCACCATTCCGCAGCAGCCTGCCAGCGTGCTGCTTTCCGAGCGGCGGAACTTCACCGACAGCGCGGCGGCGACACCTATCGCCAGGGCATTGATGCCGAAGAACAGACTGAAGGTGAACGCCGAGAAGCCGTAATGCTGCTGTATGATGAACGGCGACGAGGCAATGTTGGCAAACAATACGCCCTGCGCAAACGTCATCTGGAGCACGTAGCACACGTAGCGTCGGTCGCGCAGCACCACTCCGAAGCTGCGGAAAGTGTCGCTCCATTTCTCAGCCGAGCGGTTCTCGACGGGCAACGACTCTCTGAATCGCATGCAGCAGGCCAACAACACCAGACCCAAAGCGAACAGAACCCAGAATATGCCCTTCCATCCTATGGCGTCGGTCAGCACGCCTCCCACAATGGGAGCAGCCACAGGCGCCACTCCGTTGATGGCTCCTATCACGGCAAGCATCTTCGCCAGCTCGTGGCCTGAATACTTGTCGGTGGCCACCGAACGCGATATCACTATGCCTCCCGCGCCGGCAATGCCCTGCAACAGACGGAACGCAACGAACTGCTCTATGGTCTGTGAGAACAGACACAGCAGCGTCGAGGCTATGAACAGCCACATGGCTGACACCAAAGGCAGGCGCCGGCCGTAGCGGTCGCTCAGCGGACCGAAGAATATCTGTCCCACAGCCAGACCTATCATACTGGTTGTCAGGCCTAACTGTATCATCGAAGAAGAAGTTGAGAAATACACGCCCATCGAAGGCAGGCTGGGCAAATACATATCAGTAACAAAGGGGCCGAACGCCGTCAGCATGCCCAATAAAATCAACAAAAATACTTTGGAATTTTCCTTAATCATCATTATCCTTTCTTAAAGCAATGCAAAGTTACAACGAATTCCGCTCATTTATACAAAATTTCACAATTCGCCCCTTCTTTTTTTGATTATGTTTTCAAAGCTTAACACATAAAGTATAAAAAAACGAAAAATCCGGTCCGCAAGGTTAAATATTTCCCCCTGAAACCTCTGAAAATCCTTCTCCCGGCGCACCGCACGCAAAATTGTCAGAAAAAACGCAGAAATCGTAACAATCCTCAACCCTTTGTCCCTCAACCATTTACGCAATACTCCATCTCGCCCTCCAATCTTCCGTCTCGCGAAATGCCCCATTTCGCACTCCAATAAAGCCTATTTCATGCTCCGAAAAAGCCCATATCACCCTCCGAAATGGCCCGTTTCGCACCCTGAAATGGCCCATTTCGCAACACAACCGCACAAATCCGACACTCCCGACGGCCCGAAACGGGCATTCTGAAGCGCAAAAACCGCATTGCGCAGAGCTGGAATGAAGAAAACGGAATGTTAAATGCGGAATTGTAAGTGTGAGCGAATGTTAAAGAAAATTTGGAAAAAGGAGCGCGGGAGGGGTGGGGGATTGTGCGCCCGTCAGGCGCCCGTTATTTTGTATTATTGCACTTTGGCAAAAGTATTATTTAAATAGGTGTTGAGTAAGTTGTTTATATCTGTAAAATTATGTGCTTTTACATATTTTTTTTATTTTTGTAAACAGGAAATTCATATTCTCCAAAGAGAAACACTCATATAGTGTAATGGAAATTATAGATAATATCAATAAAACATTAAAAGATGATCTTATAAAAGAGATTCACAGTGGCAGCAAAGTGTCTATTGCCGCCTCCTGTTTCTCTATATATGCTTTTGAGGAATTGAAGGCGCAGCTTAAAGACATAAAAGAGTTGCGTTTCATTTTTACGTCACCAACTTTCATCACCGAAAAGGTTAACAAGCAGAAACGTGAATTCTATATTCCACGTCTTAATCGCGAGCGCAATCTGTATGGCTCGGAGTTTGAGATAAAACTGCGCAACGAACTTTCCCAGAAAGCCATAGCACGTGAGTGCGCGGAGTGGATACGCAAGAAAGTGTGTTTCAAGTCGAACAGCACCGGTGAGAACATGATGGGTTTTGCCACTGTCGATGATAAGGCTTATATGCCTATAACAGGCTTTACTACAGTGGAGCTTGGTTGCGACCGTGGCGACAATGCCTACACTATGATAAACAAGTTTGACGCCCCGTTCTCGCAGCAGTATCTGTCGCTTTTCGATCAGGTGTGGAATGACACCTCAAAAATGCAAGTCGTTACCGAAAAAGTGCTTGACAACATAACCAATGCGTATAAAGAGAATGCGCCGGCTTTCATTTATTTCGTTACGCTTTATAATGTATTTCGTGAGTTTCTCGACGATCTTTCCGAAGATGATTTGCCAAACGAGGCAACTGGTTTTAAGGATAGTCAGATATGGAACAAGCTTTATAATTTCCAGAAAGACGCTTGTCTCGCCATAATCAATAAACTGGAAAAGTATAATGGCTGTATTCTTGCGGACAGTGTCGGACTTGGTAAGACATTTACGGCGCTTGCTGTCATTAAGTATTATGAGGGTCGCAACAAGTCGGTACTGGTGCTTTGCCCGAAGAAACTGAACGACAACTGGATTACATATAAGAGCAATTACCTCAACAACCCCATTGCTAAAGACCGTCTTAATTACGATGTGTTTTTCCATAGCGACTTGTCGCGCAAAAGTGGTAAGACCAACGGACAGAATCTTGAGTATGTGAATTGGGGAAACTACGACCTCGTGGTGATTGATGAGAGCCACAATTTCCGTAACGGAGGCAAGATAACAACCGACGAAAACGACGACAATCCGCGCGAGAACCGTTACTTGCAGTTAATGAATCGCATCATACGTGCAGGTGTAAGGACAAAGGTTCTGATGCTGTCTGCCACACCGGTGAACAATCGTTTCAACGATTTGAAAAATCAGATACAGCTTGCTTATGAGGGAGAGAGTGCGAAAATAGATGAGCTGCTCAACACCACATCGAGTATAGACGACATATTCAGGCAGGCACAGGCAGAATATAATGTCTGGGCAAAACTGCCGCCTGAGCAACGCACAACAGATGAACTGCTTAAACGTCTGAGTTTCGACTTCTTCGAAGTGTTGGACAGTGTGACCATTGCGCGGAGTCGCAAACACATAGAAAAATATTATGATACGGCAGACATAGGGACATTTCCGGAAAGACTGCCGCCGATATCGCGGCGTCCGGACCTTACAGATCTGAACTCGGCCATCAATTACAACGAGATATACGAGGTTGTCAGTCGTCTTAATCTCGCTATATACACGCCGTCTGATTTTATTCTTGCCAGCTGCGTTGAGAAATATGTCGATACCGAAAGCATCGACGGATACTTTGCAGGTCATGGCATGGCCGGACGTGAGAAGGGAATACGCAGACTCATGAGCATCAATCTGCTCAAACGTCTTGAAAGTTCTGTCAATTCGTTCCGACTGACATTGCAGCGCATCAAGGCACTCATATCGTCAACCATCAGCAAACTCGACAGTCTGGAAACAACCGATGACTGCACAATCGAGATAGAAGATATAAGCAGCAATCTTGACTTTGACGACCGCGAGTCCGACATGTTCATAGGTGGAAAAAAGACAAAAATAGCCTTGCAGGACCTCGACCACATAGCATGGCGCAGGTATCTGGACGAAGACCTTGAAAGTCTTAATTTGCTGCTCCTTATGCTGGAGGACATCACACCCGAACATGACAGCAAGCTGCAGCAGCTCATTGCCGACCTGAAGTACAAGTTCGCACATCCTATTAATGGCAACAACAGGAAGGTTATAATCTTTACCGCGTTCTCAGACACGGCGCAATATCTTTACGACTGTCTGGCTGCACCGATCAAGAAAAAGCACGGGCTTAACACGGCAATAGTTTCAGGCGATATAGAGGCACGCAGCACGCTGCGTCTGCCACAACGCGAGAAGATGGACTTCAACAAGGTGCTGACGCTGTTCTCGCCGGTATCAAAAGACAAGGAAACCATTTATCCGCACATACATGACGAAATAGATGTGCTTATTGCTACCGACTGCATAAGCGAGGGACAGAACTTGCAGGACTGCGATTATCTGATAAACTACGACATACACTGGAATCCGGTGCGCATAATACAGCGTTTCGGACGTATCGACCGTATAGGTTCGCGCAACAAGGTGATACAGCTCGTGAATTATTGGCCTAACGTCACGCTCGACGAATACATCGACCTGAAAGGGCGCGTGGAGGCGCGTATGAAGGTGTCTGTGCTTACAAGCACCGGCGACGACAATCCTATATCGCCGGAAGAGAAGGGCGACCTTGAATATCGTCGCGAACAGTTGAAACGCTTGCAAAGCGAAGTGGTGGACATAGAAGAGATGAACACCGGTGTCAGCATAATGGACCTGGGACTGAACGAGTTTCGGCTCGACCTGTTGTCTTACATGAAGGACAACCATGACATCGAGCATACGCCTTTCGGATTGCACGCCGTAGTGCCTGCTTCTGCGGATAATCCGGCGGGAGTGATATATGTATTGAAGAACCGCAACAACTCTGTAAACATCGACCACAAGAACCGTCTGCACCCGTTCTATATGGTCTATATATCTGAGAGCGGCGAGGTGGTGATAAACCATTTGTCGCCCAAGGAACTGCTCAACCGTTTCCGGCTGTTGTGTAAGGGGCGCACAACTCCTGACATGACCGTGTGCAGAGAGTTCAACCGCATCACGCACGACGGCAAGAATATGCGTAAATATTCTGAATTGCTCAACGATGCCATATCCTCAATAATACATGTGAAGGAGGAAAGCGACATCGACAGTTTTCTCAGTGGTGTGGAAGGCTCGCTGTTCACAGAAGAAGTGCGTGGGCTGGACGATTTCGAACTGATTTGTTTTTTAGTTATCAAGTAGCTTATGTTTGGACTGCCGGTATCTACTGAATGTAAGAAGCAGTTGCCCAAAAAGGCAATTTACGCTAAGTTCGACCTGAAGGCGTCGCAGCGCGACGCTTTCGATGGCGATGTCGCACGCATCGATGTCGTGGCTGTAGTGTCGGCTGTCACCGTGCCTGCACTGGGTGCGGGACAGCAGATGAGAGAGTTTTATGTACTGGCTGTGCAGATGAAGCGCAGAGACTACGACGCAAAGAATGTCATATTGCTTACGAAACTGATACATCAGAAAATGGTGCTTGCTCTGCAATACGACGGTCAGACGCAGTTTGCAATCTATCATACAAAACTGATAAAGTCGGAATGGATGTCCACCGAAGAAGCTGTTATTCCGTTGTCCGGGCTTAATATTGATGTGGTCTGGGAAAACATCGTGAAAAGTATCGGACAGATAGATGTGGAAGAAGGAAATACGCTTGTCGGACAAATTGCAATAAACGACCGGAAAGCGAAAATACTTGCGCAGATAGAAACGCTGGAACGCAAATTAGCAAACGAAAGGCAGCCACGACGGAAACGGGAATATTTTGAACAGATAAGGAAATTAAAAGAACAATAATGGGTAATACAAAACGACAACATTATGTACCGAAATGTTACCTCAAACGATTTTCGTTTGATGGTAATAGATTACATACATTTCTTTTAAAGAAAGATATGCCGAAATTTCTTACATCTGATAATAAAAAACAAATTTGGAAAGATATATCTTTACGTAATGTCTGTGTATCTGAGAACTTTTATACGATTGATGAAAGCAATTCTCATAACAATAATGGGTTTAAATCTATGGCTTTTGAGAAGGATTTTTTTCAAGACTTTGTTGAGCCCAAACTTTCTTCAATTATAAACACCTTTGAAAATTTGGCTAAAAAAATTCTGATAAAAAAAACTCCAATAGCTACTGTTCCAATTTCTGATACAGACAGAATGAACTTGGCTTTAAGTACTTTTATTCAATATTATAGAACAGCTCGACAAAGAAATATTATAGATGAAGTAAATAATATTATAATACAATGCCAAAAAGAGTCAAAAATTCAAAAGGGCGAATCCATAAAAAACATTAAAGGATTAGATGTTGCTTTTACACATGCAAATCAAACATATCTAAATATGCATCTTTGGAGTATGTTTATTCAAAAGATTTCGTCATACTGCCTTCTATTAAGAGTTTCAGATAATGGAAACTTTTTTACATCAGACAATCCTGTTGTCATTCATAAACTTGGAGCAAAAGGGAAAGATGTATTTAATGTAAATTTTTATAAAGATGATTTTAATGTATTTTTCCCTCTAACTCCAAATTTAATACTCGAATATTATAGTCCTATTCATTTTCCCGAAGCTGTAAAAATGAACGATACAATATCCATGGTTGATGTCAACTATGAGAATCAGGTAAACAAATATCAATATATAAACGCAGAGAAATTTGTGTTTTCTTATACAAATGATTTTTCACTTTTTCTAAAACCAAATAAATAAAAATAAATATGGATAAATTGAAAATGCAAAGCCAACATACGATTACTTCGAATATAAATAAAATAGCGCAGTTGTTTCCTAACTGTGTGACAGAACGAAAGGGAAAGGACGGCAAGACAGAGCTTGCTATTGATTTTGAGAAGTTGCAGGCAGAATTGTCTGATGATATTATAGGCGAAGGTGAGGAACGTTACCAGTTCACCTGGCCAGATAAACGGGCGGCAAACCGTTTGGCTAATACACCTACGACTATGACGCTTCGTCCGTGTCGTGAAGACAGCGTTGATTTTGACAATACACAGAATATTTATATTGAGGGCGACAATCTTGATGTTCTCAAGGTCTTGCGTGAAACTTATCTCGGTAAGGTGAAGATGATTTATATCGATCCTCCGTATAACACAGGTAATGACTTTGTATATAATGACGATTTTGCACAAAGTCGTGACGAATTTGAAGAGATAAGTGGAATGTTCGATGAAGAAGGCAATCAAACCATCGACCCAATGCAGCGCAATACCGAGAGTAACGGCCGATTTCATACAGATTGGCTTAATATGATGTATTCCCGCTTGAAAGTAGCCAAGGATTTACTATCACAGGAAGGATTGATTTTTATAAGTATTGGTGCTACAGAGTTGAGTAATTTGATTAAAATTTGTGATGAAATTTATGGTTACACAAATCAAGCCGGAATAGTTAGCCGACAAATGAAAAACTGGGAATAATCAGGGTAAATTTTTTACACAAAATACGGATTATATTGTTGTATATGCAAAGAACACCATTTCGGCAACTGTCCTTAAGGATGAAATAAGTGCAGATTTAATTGACAAAGTTTATAATAAAATTCAGGAACAAGGAAAACGAAAAGGTGAGAGATATCGTACAATGGGATTATTTCAGGCATCTTTAAAACATGGAGGATCAACATATCCTATTATTTGTCCTGATGGAGAGGAAGTAATACCTCCAAAAGGACTTCCTTGGAGATGGAATAGCGATAGATTTAATAGAGGCATAAAAGAAGATGAAATTGTTTTTATTAAATCTCAAAATACTCCATTAATTAATTTCCATACAAAAGAAAAAGCTCATTGGAATATATATACAAAAATATGGCTAAATTCCCGATTAGAAGAAGGACAACTTCCATCCGATTTAATAGTTAAGTTTGAAAATAGGCATGCCGCGAAGGAACTTATAGATATAAATATTCCTTTTGATTTTCCTAAACCTATTAATTTAATAAAATATTTGGTAGGTTTAATACCAGATAAAGACTTGATTATTCTTGATTTCTTTTCCGGTTCAGCAACAACGGCTCACGCAGTGATGAAACTTAATGCCGAAGACGGAGGCAACCGCAAGTTTATTATGGTGCAGCTACCCGAGAAGACCGACGAAAAGAGCGAAGCCTACAAAGCCGGATATAAAAACATCTGTGAGATAGGCAAGGAACGTATCCGTCGCGCAGGAAAGAAAATTAAGGAAGATAATAAAGATAAGGAAGGTATTGAAAAGCTTGATATTGGTTTCCGTGTGTTCAAACTCGACACCTCGAACATGGAAGACGTTTACTATACTCCGCAAGAGTTCGACGAACAGAATCTGTTTGCAGATAATGTTAAGCCTGACCGCACAAACGAGAACCTGCTGTTTCAGGTGATGCTGGACCTTGGCATAGAGCTTTATGTAAAAATAGAGGTGAAAGAAATAGCCGGTAAAACTGTTCACATGGTTGACGGCAACTATCTTATAGCTTGCTTCGACGAGAACGTGAACGAAACAACTATTAAGGAAATAGCGAAACTGAAGCCTGTATATTTCGTTATGCGTGATGCCTCGGCTGCCAACGACAATGTTATTGACAACTTTGAGCAGATTTTCAATGCTTATAGTAAAGAAACTATCAGACGAATTCTGTAATAATATTATGTATGGAAAATTTTGAATATTTCAAAGACGTCTTTACGGTAGTAGCCATCATCGCTGCTGTTGTATATGGCGTACTGCATTTTATTTCCGAATATAAGGATTTCAAAAGCAGCAGCCAACGACGGGCGGAATATATGACTTCTTTTGACAAGATTGTTACAAAACTCTCGTCCGATGAACCATTATCACAGCTCTCTGCGGCTATCTTGTTACGCCGTTTTTTCTCTGTCAAACTGGATGAAAAATCGAGTTTTCTGAAAACGGAAACAATTAATGTAATCTCTTCGATCTTGCGCACTATTCCTCCAGGAGTTTATCAAAAAACTTTAGGGGATAGCCTGGCTTATGCAATGGATTTATCTGGAGCCGACCTGCAGAAGACCAACTTGCAGGATATATATATCGGAAATAAAACAAGTGAAATTATTTTACAAAAAACCGATTTCTTTATGGCTGATCTATCGTATGCTCTGATTGATGGGGTGCAGGGGCAAGAGTCCATCTTGTATCATGCCATATTGTTCGACACACAAATCAAGAACAGTAATTTCGAAAATGCAAATTTTTCGTATTCTGATCTGACCAACACAAGATTTGAGAATGTCAAATTGAAAGGGGCAAATTTTTCACATGCTCTCAATGTCCCTATTGAGATTCAATCTCATCTGGTAAATGGAAGGTATCAGGATTCTGAAGCTGTAACAATTCAACCGCCGAGAAGTGATAAAACAATATTTTTCAGTATACCGGGCTGTATGACGAAAGAGCAGGAACTTCTGACAAAAGAGTATAAGCGCATATTGGAAGCAAAGAAGTTTAAAGTTATCTATTATTATCGGGATATTTATCCTGGATTCGGACAATACAATAGAGTGCGTCAGAGCATACTTAAATCGGACGCTTTGGTTGCATTCGGCTTCAAGCAGATTAGTATCGAGAAAGGTGTTTATCGACCGAATACTTCTGAAAAGGAAGTATTAAACAACAGATGGATGCCGACACCTTGGAATGAACTGGAAATAGGCATGGGGTTGATGAAAGGATTACCCATTTTGCTTATCAAGGATACTGGGATTGAGAGTGGCGCTTTCAATGATAATCTGAGAGAATGTTTTACCGCATCGATTTCTGCCGATTACGACCTGCGACAGCTTGATTCGAACGAGATATTTACAAAATGGTGTGCACGAATCTAAACAGGGAACGATGAAATTCAAATTTAAGATACAACAATATCAGACCGATGCTGTTGATAACACTGTAGCAGTATTTGCCGGACAGCCTTCGCATGCGTTTGAAAAATATCGTAGAGACCTCGGACGGTATAAAGAGACGAAGATTGAATATTACGGTGACACGGGCTATCGCAATCATCCGATAGAACTTAGTCAGGCGACGTTGCTCAAAAACATAAACGCAGTACAGAATCTGTATGATATAGCTCCGTCATCAGCGCTTGCAAAGGGTACGGCTGATGTGAACCTCGACATAGAAATGGAAACGGGAACAGGAAAGACCTACGTTTACATAAAGACAATGTTTGAGCTTAACAAACAGTATGGATGGAGCAAATATATTGTCGTCGTGCCGAGCATCGCAATACGTGAGGGTGTGGCAAAGAGCTTTAATATGCTGGAAGATCACTTCATGGAATATTACGGGAAGAAAGCCCGGTGGTTTGTCTATGACAGCAAGAACCTTCAGCAGCTTGACAGTTTTTCGGCAGATTCAGGTCTGAACGTGATGATAATCAACACGCAGGCGTTCGCCGCATCGATGAAGGAAGGTGGACGTAGCAAGGAAAGTCGTATTATATATTCAAAACGCGACGAGTTCGGCAGCCGACGTCCGATAGATGTGATAGCTGCCAACCATCCCATCATAATAATGGACGAGCCGCAGAAGATGGAGGGCAATGCTACGCAGGCAGGTGTCAAGCGTTTCAATCCGCTGTTTGTGCTGAACTATTCGGCCACGCACAGGACAAAGCACGACACAATATATGCGCTCGATGCGCTCGACGCTTACCGGCAGAAGTTGGTAAAGCGAATACAAGTAAAGGGTTTTGAGGTGAAAAACCTGCATGGAACAGGAGGATATATGTATCTTGACGACATAGTGCTATCACCAAAACATCCGCCTATGGCTCGCATTGAGATAGAGACAAAGACGGCTTCGGGCAGTATTGTGCGCAAGATAAAGACATTCGGAGTGGGCGACAGCTTGCGCGCGGAATCGGATCTGGCGGAGTATGATGGTTTTGTCGTGTCTGAGATAAACGTGAACGGATATGTGGTGTTTCTCAATGGTGAAAAGATACGTCGTGGCGAAGTGGTGGGCGACACCAACGAACAGAGTATGCAGCGTGTTCAGATACGCGAGACAATAAAGTCGCACTTTGCAAAGGAACGTCAGTTGTTCAAGCGTGGTATAAAGTGTCTGTCGCTGTTTTTCATAGACGAGGTGGCAAAGTACAAAAGCTACGACGAGGACGGCAACGAAGTGAAAGGCGTGTTCCAGAAAATATTTGAGGATGAATATGCACGTCTGTTGAATGATGAGCTGCAAATCTTTGATGAAGACTACAACAAATATCTTCTGCGTTTCACTCCGCAGGAAGTACACCGTGGCTATTTCTCAATAGACAAGAAGACAAACCGCGTGACGGATGGAAAGATAGAGAAGAAGACGGGTATGTCTGACGATATATCGGCTTATGACCTTATCCTTAAAAACAAGGAACGGTTGTTGAGCTTTGAAGAACCAACACGTTTCATCTTTTCACATTCTGCTTTGCGCGAAGGTTGGGACAATCCTAATGTTTTCCAGATATGCACATTGCGTCATTCTAATTCTACAACAGCCAAGCGTCAGGAAGTAGGACGAGGCTTGCGTATCTGCGTTGACAGAAACGGTACGCGTATGGATGCGGAATTGTTGGGCGAGGACGTGCACGAGGTGAACAGACTTACTGTAATAGCCAACGAGAGCTATGCAGACTTTACGTCGGCATTGCAGCGTGAGACACGTGAGGTGCTCCGTGAACGTGCGGTAAAGGCTACAGTGGCTTACTTTACCGGCAAACAGATCAAGATTGGCGATGATATACATACGGTCAACGAAACAGAAGCAAGCCGTATAATCGTTTATCTGGAAGATAACGGGTATATTGACGAAAACGGTGGCATAACACCGGAATACAGACAGGCTGTGACGGATGGAACGGTGGCAGCGTTGCCGCAAAAATTGCAACCGATAGCTGAGGGTGTGATGAAACTCATTAATTCGATATTCGATCCGAAGACACTTGACGACATGATTGTTGAGGACAAGACAAGTATCCCGGAAAACAAACTGAACGATAACTTCAATAAAGCGGAGTTCCAGGAGTTGTGGAATGAGATAAACCATCAGTATGTTTATACGGTGAGCTATGATAGCAACGAACTGATAAAGAATGTCATACTGAAGATTAATGCGGAATTGAATGTAACGCGGTTGCGTTATGTCATGATTGAAGGTACGCAGAACGAAAAGGACGTTACGGAGTTTGGTGATACGCATTCACAGTCGCACGAATTGTCTGATGTCTGCACATCAACAGTTGCATACGACCTTGTAGGCGATGTAGCCAAGGGTGCTAATCTGACCAGACGCACAGTAGTGAAGATTCTGAAAGGCATAAATACCAGTAAACTGTATCTGTTCAAGAACAATCCGGAAGAGTTTATACGTAAGGTAGTGCGGATAATAAAGGAGCAGAAATCGGCTATGATTGTTGAGGCCATACATTACAATATGACTGAAGGCAAATATGACAGTAGCATCTTCACAGTAAAGAACAAAATTGACTTTGACCGGGCCTATGAAGCAAAAAAGCACATTGCCGATTATGTTATCACGGACAGTAAAGGTGAACGTAATTTTGCACATGACCTTGACGAGGCGGATGAAGTGATTGTCTATGCAAAGCTGCCACGTACATTCCAAATACCGACACCTGTAGGAAATTATGCTCCTGACTGGGCCATCGCAATGACAAAAGACAAGGTGAAGCATATTTTCTTCATTGCCGAGACGAAGGGCTCTTTGTTGTCAATGAATCTGACACAAATAGAAAATGCAAAGATAAGTTGTGCCGAGAAGCTGTTCAATTCGATATCGACAGCCAAGGTGAAATATCATAAGGTGGAGAAATATCAGGATTTGCTGAACATAATGAATTCTTTAGGCTGATATATTTCTTATATAATATATAGATAGGTGTACGTCTGCCCATGTATGGATGTGCACCTATCTTTATATAAAGATATTGTTTCCTCATCGTCGGATTGCAATATTGATAATGGAATAAGTTTTGAGAACTAAAACTTAGACTGACTTTAAGGATAGCATATAAAAGAAACGTATGAAAATTATGAATTCGTTTGTTTTATGATTACCTTTGTAATATTGATGTGACCTAAACAGATATGACAGGTATATACGAACAGATAATAAATCAGCTTTTCAGATGTAAGCTGGACAGTTGTGACAGGAAAATATATCATATAGGAACGAAGGAGATAGGCAAAGAGGAGGCGATAAACTATTTGTCTCGTTATCTGTATGTGATTATCCAGGAGCTCATTACAGACCTTGTCGATACTGAAGATGGTGTGGAGAGAAGCATCAGACTTGTCAACGCTATTATAAAAAAGTTGGGCAGGGAGTTTCAGATGGAGCATTATGAGGACGACCTGATAGATGCGAGTCACTCTATTCTGACATGTATAATAGACAAGACGGCATGTGACTATCCTGATATACAGAAATACATAAAACAGATAACTCCTATCACGACACTCACACAAAGTTCGCTTTTCACGGGTTCGAATTATTCGGTAAATATGATGAGCGAGCTAAAAAAGGAAATATTGTCGTCTAACGAGGTGAGGATACTCGTTTCGTTTATTCGTCAAAGCGGTGTAAATCTGTTGTTGCCTGAACTGAAAAGGCTTACGGAAACTGGTCGGAAGCTGAAGATAATTACATCTACATATATGGCTGCTACTGAGTATAGAGCCATAAGAACCCTCGCGCAATTGCCGAATACGGAAGTAAAAATATCTTATAATAGTGATGTTGATCGCCTTCATGCAAAGGCGTATATATTTCTGCGCGATACAAAATTCAACACGGCATATATCGGTTCGTCGAATATCTCTAAAGCTGCATTGACCGACGGACTTGAATGGAATATTAAGGTAACGCAGGTGGAGCTTCCGCACATCATGTCGATGGTGAACAATACGTTTGAGACTTATTGGGAAAACTCAGCCTTTGAGACATTCTGTCCGGGACGTGATGACGAGAAACTGAAAGCGGCATTGGGAATGTCGGAGAATCAGGGTGGGGGAATAGACTATTCGGTGCTCGACCTGATGCAGGCAAAGGAGTATCAGAACGATGTCTTGGACAAGTTGGAGAAGGAAAGAAAGTATAATAACAACTGGAACAATCTGGTTGTGGCTGCTACCGGAACTGGTAAAACTGTGATAGCAGCGTTCGACTATAAGCGGTTCAGGGAGAGGAACAAGCGTGCAAACTTTTTGTTTGTGGTGCATCGTGAGGAAATCATCCGACAGGCGTGTGCTACGTTCAGGACAGTTCTGAACGATCCTAACTTTGGCGATATGTGGTACGGCGGGCATGAGGCTGCGTCTTACAGTCACTTGTTCGCTTCGAAAGATTTGCTGAACAACCGTATCGACCAGTTGTCGCTTCCCGAAGACTACTACGATTATATTGTGTTTGATGAGGCTCATCATATTGTGGCTGACAGTTATCAGAAGATTCTAAGGAAATTCAAGCCAAAGATTCTTCTTGGACTTACGGCCACTCCTGAACGAATGGACGCAAGGGACATCACGGTGTATTTCGGCCAGCGTATCTCGGCGGAAATACGTCTCGACACTGCGTTGAACAACAGATTGCTGTCGCCATTTCATTATTATGGCATAACCGATACAGTGGATTTGGCAGAAGTGCGTTGGGAGCGTGGACATTATGTTCCGGCAGAACTGTCGAAGGTATATACGGCAAATGACCAGCGTACTGGTATTATCTTCAGAAAGATAGAGGAATATCTGCCTAATTATCGCGACGTGCGTGCTCTGTGTTTCTGCGTTGACCGTGAGCATGCCAAGTACATGAACGCTAAGTTTACGCTTGCCGGATTGAGGTCAGATTATCTCGTTACGGATAACGCGCAGGACAGACACGTCAAGGTGAAGAGTCTTGTGCAGAAGAAAATAAATTATTTTTTTGTAGTCGATATGTTTAATGAAGGTGTCGATATACCGGAGATAGACACAATATTGTTTCTTCGTCCTACAGAAAGTCTGACTATATTCCTTCAACAGTTCGGTCGAGGACTTCGTAAAGTCAAGGGTAAGACACATCTTACGGTGCTTGATTTTGTAGGTCACTGTAGGGCGGAGTTTAATTATGCCGATCGTTTCAGGGCTCTGATTGGCCGTACGTCGTTGGGCATCAAGGAGGAAGTGGAACGTGATTTTCCTCATCTTCCGTTGAACTGTCAGATTCAACTGGAGGAGAAAGCCAAGGCTTATGTCCTGGAAAATATAAAAGGATATATCAATGGTTTCCGTAAGAATCGCATAATAAGCACGATACAGCATTTTTCGAAGGATTATAGCGAGCCATTGTCTCTGTCTTCTTTCCTCCGCCTGACGCATGTCCCAATAGAGAAATTGTATAATGGTACGACGTGGAACGAGTTGCTTTATCTTGCCGGAGTGGGAAAATCAGTGTCCGGGATGAACGTTGAACTGTCACGTGCGGTGAATAAGAAATGGCTGTCAACGGACTCTCATTCTTATTTTTCGTTCATACACAGGCTTTCATCTTGTCAGTTCCGCATACGCGAATCTATGCTTACGGATAAGGAAAAGAAAATGGCACTGATGCTGTATTACGATTTGTATGATGCAGCCGGCGTGTACGACAGCTTGCAAGATATGTTTGACAGCCTGTCGGGGGATAAGATTTTCGTGGATGAAGTGTGTGAGGTCACAGCATATCTGATGGATCATTGTAACGCGCTTGAGAAGGATGACAATTCTTCTTTAAATAATGTTATGCCATTGAAACTGCACGGTGTATATACAAAATCGCAGATACAAGTGGCAATAGGCACCTCAACCATAGCAAAGAAATCATCAAACCGGGAAGGATGTGAACGCAATGTGTTGAATGGTGTAGCGTTGGAAGCAATGTTTGTGGATATCATAAAAGATCGCGAAATCGGCTCAAACACCAATTATAACGACTTTGCACAAAGCAGTTGTAAGTTTCATTGGGAGACGCAAAATAAGGTGAGTCCGGAATCTTTAACAGGACAGAAATACATAGAACAGACACAAACGATGCTTCTCTTTGTCCGCAAACAGGCTAAGGCCGCCGATAATCCTACCAGGACAATGGGATACGTGTATCTGGGAGAAGTGAAGTTGGAAAGTTATAGTGGTAGCCGTCCGATGCAGATAGTATGGCTATTGAAAGACCCAATGCCTGGAGAGGTTTATGAATATGCTGTGAAGTATGTAGTGTAAAGGATTATTTCAAGATATTTCTTTTGGGTATATATTATATAACATGAATTCAATTTGTAGATGTAATAACAATTTCTGTGACTGAATAATATATTGCATATACAGGTTGAATTTGTGTGTATATGTTAATGTTAATTCGTCGAACTCACGTTATTTACTATTTATCAGTCGATTTTTAGTAATATTACAGTTCATAATATTATTTGAACTCACGTTATTTATCATTATTGGTTTGCTCTTTCTTATTCTGATAATGAATGGACATAAGTTTCTCATTTGAAGCAGTCCTATCTATAATTGCTTTTACGAGTTTATCCAGTTCTGAATTTTCTGTATAATCAGCAGGTGCAAAATATTTAATTCTGTTATCCTTCATCATCTTATACACTTTACTTTTGTCATTCGTTTCTGGATTGAAGACTCCAATAGAATGTCCTGAATATGAGTTAACAAGTTTCATACATGGAATATCTGTATCACTATCTCCTATATAAATCATATTTCTGAAAGGGACTCGAATATTCTCTGGTTCAAAATAGTCATTGACACCCGGATCATTTATATCTAATGTTCCTTTTTCTATTCTAAACAGAAACTGTGTTTTACTTGTATAATTGATAACTTGTGCCGGCCATTGAGCAACTCCATCTTTATCATAATAAAACGAATTGGCATATATTCTTTCGAATTCATTCGCAACTTTCGTCCCCTCAATCATTTCTTTCAAGCCGGAAGATATGATATAATGTTCTACAATTACACCTTTATCTCTACCATATTCTTTCATTCTCTTAAACCACGTGGCAACGCCAGGGAACAACTTTACTTGCGCCCCATAATCCATTAGGGCTTTTCTATTAAATACAAATCTTCCATGTGCAGTCCGAAGCATTGTAAACATATAGGCCAAATTTTGATCCATGTCGTTTTCTTCTGCTAATCCATTCGACTCTTTCCAAAAAGACTCGACTTCATATCCTACCGATTGTATATATCCTTGTGCCTGCATGTTATCAGGCGACAAAGTCTTATCGAAGTCGTAGCATATTGCCACTACTGGTTTATCCTCTTTTGACTTTCTTGAAAATTCCTTACTCATAGATGACATATATAAATAAAAAATGAGGCATAATCATTATAAATTATGCCTCATTTCTATTATTTTATTCCTTTATTTCACTTCCTCAAAATCAATACATTATATCTCTCAGCGACTTGCGTGAACGTGTTGCAAATATCATGCAAACCCGAAAATAAGCATCCATAAGCAACCACAGCTCTATGCCGCAAAAGTATGATTTTCCGCCGAAAATAACGAAAGAAAAACGAGGGAAATATCAATATTGAAATATAACCTAAAACTGCATCACTAAGGGTTTCTACAAAAGCTATTGCGCTTTCTTTATGATTTGGATTATTTTTCTT
>ULRH01028399.1_pt1 | contig 36847 bp, 28 predicted proteins | sample 1955271 | NCBI WGS metagenome assembly ULRH01 (sample SAMEA4835677, study PRJEB28245) | human gut metagenome | biome: gut microbiome; material: fecal sample | place: Denmark | collected 2008 | reverse complement strand
AACGGATTTTTCGCAATCCATTTCTGATTGACTATAAAAAACTTTGGATTATTAAAAAAGCCGCTTTCCCATTGAAGGAAAGCGGCTTTTTTTATATAAGAGCGTTTAAATTTTCCGATAAAGCATATTTTCAGGTTTATTTTGAGCAAAATTTAAACAGGCTCTAAATGTAATTATTCAGCACGCAACGTGAAGCGTTTGAATTCGGTAACGGCCAATTCGGGGTCTGCAGCCTTCAATACATCGGCAACCGTCTTCTTCGGGTCCATGATGCTTTCTTGCTTCAGCAGACAAACTTCTTTCAAGAATTTGCCCAAACGGCCTTTAGCGATATTCTCAATCATAGCCTGAGGCAGGTTGGCGGCTTTTTCAGCAGCCACTGTAGCCTTGATTTCTTTTGCCTTGGCTACGTCTTCGGCTGTAATCCAACCCTTAGCCATGTTGCTTTCCATGTGTTCTTCGCTGTCTACATGAGCAGGATTGATGCCGGCTTTCTTCAAAGCGGCGTCTACTGCCTTCTGTACTTGTTCAGCTTTTGTCTTTTCAACAGCTACGTTGATTTCTTCTTGTTTCACAGCTTCGGGAACACCGTCTTCGTCAATAGCAATCGGGTTCATAGCGGCAATCTGCATACAGATTTCGTGAGCTACTTGAGCGTCGCAAGCCTTGTTGAAAGCAACGATGGTGCAAAGCTGATTCTTGTTCATGTGGTTGTAAACGGCAGTGCAAGCACCTGAAACGAAATTATAACCATCCAATTCAGTCTTTTCACCGGTTACACCGCTACGTTCGATTACCGCATCAGCAACAGTGCCATTACCCATCGGCAAAGCTTTCACTTCGTCCAAAGTCTGGCATTTGTTAGCGATAGCAGCATCCAAGATAGCTTGGGTCAATGCTACGAAATCGGCGTTCTTAGCAACGAAGTCGGTTTCACACTTCAAGGCAATCATTGCAGCGTAATCGCCAGTCGATTTAGCCAGCACGCAACCTTCCGAGGTTTCACGGTCGGAACGCTTAGCGGCTACTGCCTGTCCTTTTTTACGGATAATTTCCATTGCCTTATCGAAATCACCTTCAGATTCAGTTAAAGCGTTTTTACAGTCCATCATACCAGCTCCCGTCATTTTACGAAGCTTGGTGATATCAGCCATACTTACAGCCATAATAGTCTTATTTAAATTAAAAGTTGAAAATTAAAAGTTGAAATCAAAGACGTATAAACGAAAATTGAGAATTGAGAATTAAAGAAAAGGAGCGCTACCGTCTATTCCTTTAATTTTCAATTCTCAATTTCCGGTTTTCCACTTATATATTAAGCTTCTTCGTCTTCCTTAGAGATGAACGCAGCAGCCTTCGACGCATTGATTGCATCTTGTTCAGCCTTGTCCATACGAGCCTTGGCAGCTTTTTTCTTCGGAGTTTTCTGAACGTTTTCGCCAGCAGCTTCCATGTCTACCTTTTCAGCTTTTCTTTCTTCCAGTCCTTCAGCCATAGCGGCACAGCAAGCATCGAGGATGACTTCGATAGACTTGGTAGCGTCGTCGTTAGCCGGGATTACGAAATCTACATTGTCCGGATTAGAGTTGGTATCTACAATTCCGAATACAGGAATACCCAAACGATTAGCTTCGCGAACGGCGATGTTTTCCTTCATTACGTCAACAACGAACAATGCAGACGGCAGACGGGTCAAATCGGCGATAGAACCCAAGTTCTTTTCCAATTTGGCGCGCTGACGGGAAATCTGCAGGATTTCTCTCTTCGAGAGGTTGGCGTATGTACCGTCGTTTGTCAGCTTATCAATAGTAGCCATTTTCTTCACAGCCTTGCGGATTGTGGGGAAGTTGGTCAGCATACCGCCCGGCCAACGTTCGATAACGTAAGGCATGTTTACAGAAGCAGCCTTTTCGGCAACAATCTGTTTTGCTTGTTTCTTAGTAGCAACGAACAGGATTTTCTTTCCTGATTTTGCGATTTGTTTCAAAGCTTCAGCAGCTTCGTCTACTTTAGCAACGGTTTTGTTGAGGTCGATGATATGGATTCCGTTGCGTTCCATAAAGATATAAGGAGCCATTGCGGGGTTCCACTTTCTTTTCAGGTGTCCGAAGTGGCAACCAGCCTCCAACAAGGTATCAAAATTTACTCTTGACATGATTTAATTGTTTATTCGTTTACTTTCTTTTTTGTTTGAATGAACCAACCGTCGGGTAGTCTCTCCACAAACCACTTGCAGGAAGAGTCCAGACAGTTTAGATACTAAACGCTCTTTCAAGTTTTGAGTTTTTAAGGCTTTAAGTTTTCAGTGTTGTGAATTCAAGTGCTTAGAAAAGGACTTAAAAACTAAAGAACTAACAAACTTAAAAACTAAAAACCCAAATTAACGTTTACTGAACTGGAATCTGCGACGTGCTTTCGGACGACCCGGTTTCTTACGTTCAACCTCACGAGAATCGCGAGTCATAAAGCCTTCCGCACGCAGCGTCTTCTTGTCTTCAGGATTGATTTTCACCAATGCGCGGGCAATAGCCAAACGCAAAGCCTGAGACTGTCCTGTAAATCCGCCTCCGTTCAGGTTAACTTTAATATCATATTTTTCAGCTACTTCCAGTTTATTCAACGGCTGCTTTACTACATATTGCAGAAGCGGTGACGGGAAGTACTGGGTAAGGTCTTTCTTGTTAATAATAATTTTTCCTGTACCTTCGCTGACGAAGACACGCGCTACCGCGCTTTTACGTCTGCCTAATGCATTTATTACTTCCATGCTTGCTTATTTAAAGTGAATTAATATCAATCTGTTTCGGCATCTGAGCTTCGTGTTTGTGCTCAGCTCCTTCATATACATACAGGTTGCCCAACAATTTAGCACCCAAACGGTTCTTGGGGAGCATACCTTTTACAACGCGTCTCATCAACTTGTCGTATCCGTTGGGTTTCTGGACCAAACGGGCAGGAGTGATTTCGCGCTGGCCACCCGGATAACCGGTATAGCTCAGGTAAATCTTGTCAGTCCACTTATTACCTGTAAATTTCACCTTACTTGCGTTAATGATAATCACATTATCGCCACAATCTACATGAGGGGTAAAGTTCGGTTTGTGCTTACCTCTCAAAAGTTTCGCAACTTGCGCACCGAGACGGCCTACGACCTGATCGGTAGCGTCTACTATGACCCATTCTTTGTTCACAGTAGCTTTGTTTGCAGAAATGGTCTTGTAACTTAAAGTATCCACTCTTAAATCTTTTTTAAAATGTTAACTACTAAAAAACACCCTTCACGCATCTTTTCCTCCGGACAAAAGAAAAAGAAGGTGTCAGATTTCAATTCATACTATTTGATAATAATCGGCTTGCAAAGGTACGGCTTTTCTCCGAACCCACAAAGATTTTAGATATTTTTTTCTTTGTAAGAGTCTGACCAAGGCGAAAATAGATGCTTATATCACACAAATGACACAGATCCGTAGATTTTCACAGACATTCAATAATACCTGTGGTTATCCGTTTGGATCTGTGTCATCCATATATTATCAGAACGGCAACTTAGAAGCTGTTTTGAATTTCTCCAAAAAGTTTTTCTTGGCTTGATGTATCCGTTTTCGTGTGTGCTTTGGGCGATTTTTTGGTCCTTTTTGCTCCTGTTCTTCGTCAGATAGCCCGCTATCTTCCTCATCACAGAAGCGAAAATGCCTCAAAAACTCATCCCAAATCATCGCACGATAAATTCAAAACAGCTTCTTATGCCGATATATTATTTGCTCTTTTTACCCCAATAAGTCTTGCTGTTATCTCCATAACCGGCATAAACAATGGTATGGGTCCGAGGAGATGCCTCCCAATCGGTTTCACGCTGTACGTAAAGCTTTACGCCGTTATCGAACATAAGAACACGATTACCGCTGTCATACGACCATGTAGCTCCTTTCCACGGACCTTCGGTCACTGTATGATCGGCAGCCAATGTCAGTTGGGTAGAAGTCCGCTGATTTCCGTAGGAATAAGAAAGATCGATGTGCTCCCAGTTTCCTACCAATTCGGTTTCCTCTATCTCTACTTGCGGCACGGCACCATAACGCTCTGGCATTACAACGGGCCAACCGTCTTCTGTCCAACGCATGCTGCGCACTTGCCCCATCATAATCGCATTAGAAGCATTGATACCGGGAACATCAGCAGGGAATCTACCTTGCGAAGCAAAATACCAGTTGCCTTCACCGTCATCGAATACACAACAGTGCGAGATGCCTACCCAGCCGTTGCTGCCATTGAATTTATACGGATGGGTCAATACCGGAAGGGCATCACCTCCTACTGTCGTTACATCCTTGCCATCCATACTCAGATAAGGCCCCGCAATATTCTGCGAACGTACGACACGCGTATTGTAAGGCACTTCCAACGCATCGTATGCCAGGAAGAGGTAATAATATCCGTCGTGATAAATCAGTTCCGGACCCTCCGAACCCTGCCAGCGGTTACCCATCTGGCGGGTTGCTATCAGCTGGCCGTAAGCAGCAATATCCGCGTCCGTACCCCAAGGATTGGGCAATTCGGCCTTTACCTTACCGGTTTCCGGGTCCAATTCGACCAGGACAATTCCACTATGCCAAGAGCCGTATGCCATATAATGACGTCCGTCATTATCGATGATATAGCTGGGATCGATGGCATTCCACTTATAATAGCAGTTTGCCCAATCGGTTGCCGGGACATTGAAGTCCAATCCCTTATCCGAAGCGTTGGTAATGACATAGCCCTTGTCTTCCCAACCGTCGTTGTTTGCCGGATTGGAATTCTCCATCAAGCCGATGAATGCACGTTCGCTCCATGTTCCGTCACCGCTTAACGTACCGGGACAGACAATGGAATAGTACATACGATACAATCCGTTCCGCACTTTCCGTACGCAAGGTGCCCAATAACCGAAAGCGTTGATATCGGGGTTAACTTCCTCCAATCCCATCTCTTTACGTATTTCGTTCAGCTTCGGAACCACCCAATCAGGCAAATTTTTCATCGTACCCCCCAAGTATTCCCAATCTACCAGATTCTTCGAACGGCGTCCGTGGAAATGTCCGCCTGCGGTATGCGCGTTGCCATACGAAGCGTCCGTCTGATACATATAATAATATCCGTCTTCTGCCAACACGACTGTGGGGTCGTGGACGTTACTTAGGTTCCACTGGCCGCGGTTTGCCCAGTCGGAAATGCCGGTATAATCATCCGGATAGGCAGGAGCCACATAGTTTTCAAGCTGCTCGTTGATACTTTGGCTTTCTGTTGTAGCCTCAAGCGTTTCCGAGTAAAGATAACGGCTGTCGCTGTATACGTAAGCACGGATATAGTAGGTGCTGCTTCCCATCAGCCCCGAAATCGTGGCACTGAAACTTTCGTCGGCATCTACTACATTGTCTTTAATGGTAGGGCTCTGCGCATTGGCACTGTAACAAAAACCTCTCTTGACAATACTTGCCGTATTGCCGGTTACCGATGAAGTGACAGTCAGCGAAGTCCCTGTCTTTGCCGCCACTTCAGGAGTTGCAACGACAACATCCCCACTGGGATTGTATTCGGCTTCATTGTCAGCCGAACAAGCCGGAAAGACGAAAGCCATCAAGAGAGAAAAACAAATAAATGATAACTTTTTCATGTTAGTCGGTTATTAAAAAGCCATGCCATCCTCCTTTTCAGAAGGACGGCATGAAGCATGAAAAAACAATTGATTATTCAAAGACAAGGTGACTGCCGTCTACCGTCAGTGCAAAATTCAAATCTTCAGGATCGATAGTATTGATACCCAAATAATATTGGATAGAAGTGCTGCCGTCGGTTCCTTGCATCACGGCCTGAACATCAGCGGTACCATTGCCGCAATTGGTTACATAAACCGTAACTTCTGCACCGTTCATGGTAGCAAGCCAAGCAGCCCAGTCGGATTGACCGCCACTGAGACGCAGATTGGCGTTTCCATCATATCCGGCACCCCAACCATAGTTGTCAGCACGGACAACTCCATATTCTACAGCCGTATCAGTTTTGCGAAGAACTACTACATAGTTGTTCCAGTTGCCAGCCAAGCTGCTGTAATTTGTAAACGTAATCGATTTCGTTTCGCCTGAAGGCACGTTGAAGTCATCAGAGAAAGCCCCCCAGAAAGCAGTCGAGTTATCTTCTGCTCCTACGATAGCCGTACTGTTTGTAACTTCTGACACTGCTGATTCGGCAACAGTAACCTCTACCGTAGCAGTCACTCCTTCGTCAGCTGTAATGGTAACGGTATGCGTACCTACTGTAGCCGGAACTGTAGAAAATGTCAGTCTTGAGTTATCAATCGTTCCTGTTCCCCCACTTACATAAGTTGCTGTCACTTCCATGCCAGTAGGGTCAAAGGCCAACGTACGGTCGGTCATTCCTTCGGTTGCCGCCGAAGTATAATAATAATAGGTAGTGCGCGAAGGTTGCGTAGCCACAGCAATAGAAGCAATCTCTTCTACCACTTCGAATGTTGCAGTAGCGGTTATCGGCTGGTCGCAGTTCTCACCTTTGAAAGTCTTGTTATAGACAGCCACCAAGTTTTTAACTCCCGGAGTTTCCATATCGGGGATAGCTGTGAAAGTCAAGTCGGCAGCCGTTACCGTAGCAGACACCCCTTCCTCAAATGTCACAAGTGCCGTAACACCTACCATTGCCGTATCAAGCGGAGTCCCTACATTCACAATTTCGGGTACATTCTGCAATTCCATGGATACTGGATTCTTGTCTTCAGCCGAAGTACATCCGCCGATAGGCTCAATGTTGGTTTGCTGGAAATCGATATACGAACCTTCCGGCACTAAGAAACAACGGATATTGGTATTGCTTGCATCAGCGTTCAGATTAACAAGAGCAGTCGGCTGCTTATAAGTCTTAGTAACTGTTCCATTAGTCATAGTGATATTGAATGCATCCGGATTAGTTCGGTCGACAGTAAGCGTTACCTTTCCTCCTAATTGTTCGACGCCCTCATCCGTATCGGTTTCGAAAGTAAGCGTACTTTGGATATAAGAACGATCAATATAATCTCCCCATTCAGAGTTTCCCGAAGGCTGATTATCAAAGCGTATTACACCATATTCCAAATATCCTTCGCCATTACGTTCAACATCATTAGTGATTACTAACCCAAAATTCTTATACGTATTAGGCGCATCCGGATTGATATGAAGATTAAACACTGCATTCCACTTCTGTCCATCAGGAACCTGATAGTATTTAGAAAAAACGGTCCAAAATCCCGTACTGTAATCTGTACTTCCGATGGTGTACACATCTTCCATCATTCCTTCCAGTTCTTCATCTCCACCCTGATTCTGCGAATTGGCAATGGAGTCCACCTTTTCCGAAAGCCAATCAGGCGAATTCACTTCATAGAAGTGGTCGTCTTCGCAACCAGCTAATGCCAGCAGTCCCAAGGCAAAGGAGCCGCAGACGGTTGCTATTTTATTGAAATGTTTCATGGTCTTATTATATAAATAGGTGATTGATTAAGGTCTTCCCCTCTCCTGTCCAGAGACCTGTCAGGAGAGGAAGACCGTTTCTTTAATTTCTCTTTACTTTAATTGTCAATTGTCCAAATCCACCACCGGACGAACCGTCCAACCGTTGTCACGGAAGTAAGAAGAGTTGTCCGTACTATAATTGGCTGAGTTTCCTTCCAGACTCGGGTTCTTGTTCGTCAGTGTCTGCTGGATAGGCAAGAACTCATGTCCCGGCAAATAACTGTCGTACGAAGATTTCAATTCCGAATCGGTGGCAATGTCACTGTAGCTGACCGGAAGCAACAATTTACTGCCATCAACCGAACGACGGAAAGTGCCATGCTCTTTGAGTTGCTGCAAACGACCAGCATCATAGAAGAATCCCCAACGAATCAAATCTAAGCCACGCCCGAACTCGCAACCGAATTCTTTCGGACGTTCTACATTGGCAATCTGTTCGAACAGCTTATCGGCTGTATTGAAATCAGCAAGTTGCAAGTCGGGCAAACCTACACGACCACGCACTTCGTTAATCCAACCGATGGCTTTGTCTGTCGGTCCGTTCAATTCATTCTCGCATTCAGCCGCACGAAGCAATATATCCGAATAACGCAGCAAGCGCAAGTTGATACCGCAACGCAAACCGGTAACCACCGTGCTATACAAGCCGGTACGGAGATTGGTATGCTTTGCAATCGGAATGCCACCGTATATATTGTTGACAAAAATCGTATCATTAGCCGAAAGTTCCTGGGTATACGCTACATTGCCATACTCGAATCCGTCCCATTCAGGTTCGTAAGTACCGAGGGTCCAATAGAGACGCGGATCCAAGCCACCATCCTTCGTACGTTCTGCTTTGAAGAGGTGATAAAGCCAGGGTGAAGCAGCCAAATCCGCCCATCCGCCGAATGAACCCGGAGCACAGTTACTTTCAATAGCTTGTGCCTGCGTGGCATTGGAACTGGTGTTCACCGGTGTCCATTCTTCATCGGTTCCTTGCGTACCATAGTCAAGGAACTGTATCTCGAAGAGGCTTTCTTCGTTATTTTCATACGGCGAACCTTCACGGAAATTATCGCCATAGTTTTCCATCAACCGATACGTGCCATACTTCTTGCCGATAATGTCTTCCAGCACCACAAGTGCTTCGCTGAACTTATGGCGTACCATCAAGGTGCGGGCATAATAGCCTGCAGCGGCGCCACAAGTAGCACGACCGCTCGCCCATTCGCCGCCTTCATCGCGTGAAGGAAGCAAATCCATCGCTTCAGAAAAATCGGCTTCTACCTGATCGAGCACTTCATCATACGTGCTGTTGGCTCCATAAAGCCCGTCCAATGAAGAATAAGTATCATAACTCGTAATCAGAGGCGGGTTCTGGTAATAGCCTGCCAAGTTATAATAAGCCAATCCGCGGATAAAGAGTGCCTGTCCCTTGATGTCCCTCATCCGTTCCGACAGCTGGCTATCGTCCTCACCTACACGCGAAAGGATAAAGTTGCATACATTAATGGTATAGTACCATTCACGCCAGGGCCACCATGCGATATCTCCTGTGACCTGCACTGTATAATCATCAAACTCCAAATACCATACCTGTGAACAGTTCCATACTTCATCCCCGCGACACATATCAATACCATAGCCTACACGGGCGTAGGAACCCTCCATACGTATGTGGTTATAGGCAGCCACCACACATTCCTCTAAGTCATCGGCCGTATTGCCGAATGTAGCCGTAGTCTGTTGGTTTGGATTTATCACATCCAGTTCATCCATGCAAGAAGTGAGTGTTCCAACTCCCAACAGAAAAGCAAGTGTATATTTTGTTAGTTTCATACGAATATATTTTTAACAGTTGGAATTAGAATGAAAAATGAAGACCACACATAAAGGTACGTGCCGTCGGGTACGAACAGAAGTTATAACCCGGCGTGAAAGTACCGCCCGCATAGTCTACGTTATAGCCCTTGTAACCGGTAAAGGTATACAGGTTCTGAGCCGATACATAGAAACGGACATCCGATATATACTTGCCGAACCATTTGTCGGGGAAGTTATAACCCAATTCTACATTGGCAATCTTCCAGTAAGCCGCGTTCTGAATCTTGCGCGAGCTGAACAGGTCGTTCCAAGCCAGACCGGCAGTGTTGGTCACATACGTGCGCGGAACATTCGAAAGGTATGTAGAACCGTCTTCACTCCAGCGGTTAGCGTCCAGCATGGCCACATCCTTGTTGGCCCAGCCGTAACAAGAGTTCAACGAGTTGTAGATATCATCAGCCACGTGATAGTTCAATGCGCCGAAAGTCGCGACGCTCAAGTCGAATCCTTTGTATTCCAAACGGACATTCAGGCCGAAATTGATTTTCGGCAGACCGCTGCCCAATACCGTCTGGTCATTTTCATTGATTACGCCATCGCCATTCACATCCTTATAGAGGCAGTCACCCACATTGGCTCCTTCCTGGGTAGCATGATTGTCCAAATCTTCCTGCGTACGGGCAATACCCTCGTATTCCCAACCATAGAACCGGCCGATTTCTTCACCCACTTCAGTAATATAAGCGCCACTGATGTATGCGTCGTCGGTAAATCCCAACGAAGTTACTTCGTTTTTCAACGTACTGAGGTTGGCAGAGATTTCATACTTGAACGCACGGTCGAAATTACGATACGTAGCGGCAAACTCAAAACCGGAGTTGTCCATCGAAGCGGCATTCATCGTAACGGTCGTATTGGAAACACCGGCTTGTTCCGGAACAGGCACCGCGTACAACAAATCCTGGTTGGTATTCTTATACCATTCAGCCGTAAATTCCAAACGGTTATTAAAGAATGCAAGGTCAAGACCTACGTTGTATGTTTTCTTCTTTTCCCACGACAGATTGTTATCAACGAAAGTGGAAACAGCAGAACCGGTCACAACCGAATTGTTAAAGTTGTATGTCATGTTGTTACGCGACATTACCGCCTGATACATATATTCACCGATATTCTCGTTACCCAATTCACCGTAGCTGGCACGGACCTTGAACATATTTACCGTATTCGGGTTGAAAGGGAAGAAACTTTCCCTGTCGAAACGCCAACCGACAGATACAGAAGGGAAGGTGCCCCAACGAATGTCTTTGGAAAGACGCGAACTGGCATCCCGACGGACTGTAGCCGAGAACAAGTAACGGTCATCGTAATTATAGTTGACACGGCCGATGTACGAGAAAATGGCATGCTTGTAATCGAAACTGTTAGCATCCCTATCCGCACCGTTCTGCAACTGGAGGAAATAAGGTTCGGAGAAATTAAGTCCCCATGCGTTCAACGTATTGGTATGTTCTTCTTCGTAAGTCTGGCCGGCAACGATGTTAATGTGATGTTTGCCGAAGGTTCCATCGTAAGTAAGGATATTTTCAATCAACGCATCCGAATAGTCACGCGAAGCTTTCTCCAAGCGTTCGTTGCTCTTTGCCAGATATACACGGTTGCTCTGTATCCATGCCGGAATCCAAGTGAAGTCTGAACAGTGAGTCTTGCTGTACGAAAGGTTGATGCGGTAGTTCAGCTTGTGGTTCTTGTTTTCGATGCCCAACATCTTCAGCAAGTCTACATCAGCCGAACCGGTTCCTACGAAACGGTCTACACGGGTATTACGTTGCAACAGATTGTTGACCAGCAACGGGTTCGAAGCGGAAATATCACCGTGGATATTATCGAAGTAAACGCCATATCCATAAGCATCGTAATTGAAACCGTTAGCGGCTCCTACCTGTCCGTCAAGCACCCACGTAGAAGAATCGTAAGCCTTGATGGTGGGCTGCATCAACAAGGTACCACGCAACACATTGGTTACATCGCCATACAGTCCCTGTACATACTCGGATGCATTAGACAATGCCATGTTATCCTGGTCGGAATGAGAATATACCACACTCGTCTGGAACTTGATGAACTTGGTGTCCATGGTATTGTTGATACGGGCCGTGAAACGTTCGAAGTTCGGTCCGGCTCCTTCCAACGTACCTTTCTGGCTATAGTAGTCCAATCCTATATTATAGGTATTGTTGGCACCACCACCCGAAAGGTTCACATTGTGGTTCTGACGGATACCGGTCTTGAATACCTCATCGAACCAGTCGGTATTCGTATCATCCATGAAACGGTATTTTCCCGTGGCTTCGTCAAGAACGTATCCCGATGGCAACGGAGTATTGGAATTAGCCGCAGCCTGAGCCAGATAATTACTGTACTGGGTAGCGTCCATCACGTCATAAACTCCTTTCGGGATGTAGTCCACACCGAAATACCCGTTATAATCCACTTTCAACGGTTGGTCTTTCTTACCACGTTTCGTAGTAATGATAACCACACCGTTGGCAGCACGCGAACCATAGATAGCCGCAGCCGAAGCATCCTTCAGCACTTGGATGGTTTCGATATCATTGGAAGAGAAGTCACGGATAGAAGTTCCCATCGGAACACCATCGATGACATACAACGGAGCCGTACTACCGAAAGACCCGATACCACGGATACGCACGGTCGGGTCGGCACCCGGCTGGCCATCGGAAGTAATCTGCACACCGGCTACCTTACCTTCGAGCATGGTAGAGATATTGGAATGAGAGGTCCGCTTCAACGCCTCTGCATCCACTACGGCTACCGAACCGGTCAAATCTGCCTTCTTCTGTGTACCGTAACCCACAACGACAACCTGTTCAAGCATTTGGTTGTCCGGATCCAGTTGGATTGGTTCAAGGATAGCCCGGTTGCGGACAGCCACTTCACGGTCTTTATAACCGATATAGCTTACAATCAGCACAGCATCGCCAGGAACCTCCAGTTGGAAGTTACCGTCCAAATCGGCTGTAGTTCCACCTTTCCCATCTTTAACTCGAACAGTAGCCCCCATCAAAGGCATACCTTGCTCATCGATTACTTGACCACTCACCTTGACGGTCGGTGATTGTGCCACGACAGTGGTAGCAGGCGCAGCATATACCCCTGTACCTCCCAAGGCACACAAGCCAAGCATTGCGGAAAAAATCACTTGTTTTTTCATCTTGAATGGTATTAAATTTAAACTATCAATAATTATAATTTCATATATAATTCATGTCCGGATAGAACCGGACACACTCTCTCTCCTGGTGACTCAAAAGCAATCGCGCTTCCATTCATATACCTTATTATAATATACGTCAGGGAACCGGAACCGGATTATACCGCTTTATGACAACGATGAAAAGTTCATTGCTATTTTTCATAATGTACCTCGTTAACAAATCTATTGCTTTATTACGTTTCAAAAGTAGATATTTGAAGTATAACCAAGGTGGACAAATGATTTTTATTGGTGGATATAAACCAAAAAACGAATGCCTATAAGGCAAAAAAGAAGCTCCATTTATCAAACGCTTTTGATGTTTACACATATAACAAACTGTAAATCAATACCATTTACAATCTTCCCGTTCCTAATCTAAAAACACATGACACGGGTGTGCAAAGATACGGGAAATATTTTGTAAACACACTCGTCATCAATCCCCACGAACGGCTGAAATAGCCACCAGCCTGTAACCGGTTACAATAAGCAGCGTAATCTACCAGATTTATCCATGAGCGGCAAGAAAGTATAAGAAGCTGTTTTGAATTTCTCCAAAAAGTTTTTCTTGGCTTGATGTATCCGTTTTCGTGTGTGCTTTGGGCGATTTTTTGGTCCTTTTCGCTCCTGTTCTTCGTCAGATAGCCCGCTATCTTCCTCATCACAGAAGCGAAAATGCCTCAAAAACTCATCCCAAATCATCGCACGATAAATTCAAAACAACTTCTAAATAAAACACACATATCCCTTCCTGCTATCCATTTTTCCACTTCGCGCAGAAAAATATAGGCAGGCAGGGATATGCACAGAAAGGAAACACTTCCCTAAAACCCCACACTTGAGCAGCGGAAGCCACAACGTCAACGCACAATGTCTGTCGGGTAAGAAGACGGCATACCTATCTTCCGCCAAATTTCATGCGACCACACTTCATCACCCGCTTCAGAAGACTTGAACTTCACAAACATCAACGTGCCGTTTTCCGCAAGTTCGAAATGCATTACATTGTCTTTACCGTCCAATTCCGGAAGATGGATGTTCTTCTTGACATGCTCGGTAAAGATGGAGTCATTATTCTGGGTATAAGTGCCCGAACCGATAATAATGGCTCCCGTCGGCATCATGACCACATTGGTGAATTCTCCGCCTTCGCCCAATATCTTCAATGAATTGCTCGGTTTCAAATCCCCCGGAAGGGCAGGCAAGGAAGAGCTGTAGAAACACATTTGCCATACACCTTTCAAAGAAACGGGAGTACCATCACTAAATAAATCTTGAGCATACGAATTTCCTATACCCATAAACAAACTCAATACTGCGATAAATAAAGAACGTGCTTTCATGACGTAAATTATTAAAGTTAAACGAATAAGTTGATGCACAAATATATAGAACTTTTTTCGGAAAACCTTACGTTTGGACAAAGAAATTTCAGGAAAAAGAGAAAAACTATTTTATAACAGCAATTTATATAGCAAATCCTTTTCTTCACCCGCACAGACCGCATACAAAACCCCGTCATGCGGAGCATACGCCAAAGCAGTAAAAGCGTAGGGCAAGCTATAACGGGCGGTTAGTTTCCCGTCCCAATCCCATACTTCCAAGACTGGCTCCCCATCACTTTCCGTCAACTAAATCACCGATTACATCCAAGCAATAACAAAAAAGCCAATAGTAAGCTCATTATCAAGCTTAACTATTGGCTTATCTGAAAAAGACTTTTTCCTTATCAGAATTCCGCATTATGCGGTGTACGCGGGAACGGGATTACATCGCGGATGTTCGCCATACCGGTCACGAACAACAGCAGGCGTTCGAAACCAAGACCGAAGCCTGAGTGCGGGCAGCTTCCGTACTTGCGGGTATCCAAGTACCACCACATATCCTTCATCGGTATGTTTAGTTCCTTGATGCGGGTAAGCAACTTGTCATAATCGGCTTCACGTTCCGAACCGCCGATAATCTCACCAATCTTCGGGAACAATACATCCATCGCGCGAACGGTCTTGCCATCGTCGTTCTGCTTCATGTAGAACGCCTTGATTTCTTTCGGATAATCGGTCAGGATAACCGGACGCTTGAAGTGTTCTTCCACCAAGTAACGTTCGTGTTCCGAAGCCAAATCCACGCCCCAATATACAGGGAATTCGAACTTATGTCCTTTCGCTACCGCTTCTTCCAATATCTTGATGCCTTCGGTATAAGGCAGACGGACAAAGCTTTCCTTCAATACACCTTGCAGGCGTTCTATCAGCCCTTTGTCGAAATGGTCGTTCAAGAACTTCACATCGTCGTAACAATTGTCGAGTGCCCATTGCACGCAATATTTGATGAATTCTTCCGCCAAGTCCATGTTGTCGTTGATGTCGTTGAAAGCCACTTCCGGTTCAATCATCCAGAACTCCGCCAAGTGACGCGGCGTATTCGAGTTCTCGGCTCGGAACGTAGGTCCAAAGGTATAAATCGCTCCCAAAGCCGTTGCAGCCAATTCTCCTTCCAACTGTCCGGATACCGTCAGACTGGCTTGCTTGCCAAAGAAATCATTGTCGTAAATGATAGAGCCATTCTCGTCCTTCTTCAAATCATACAGGTTCATTGTAGTAACCTGGAACATCTGGCCGGCGCCTTCGCAATCGGATGCCGTAATCAGTGGAGTATGGAAGTAGAAGAAGCCACGGTCGTGGAAAAACTTATGGATGGCAATCGCCATGTGGTGACGGATGCGGAACACTGCGCCGAATGTATTGGTGCGTGGACGCAAGTGGGCAATCTCACGCAGGAACTCCATCGAATGGCCTTTCTTCTGAAGCGGATAGGTATTATCACATACCCCTAACACTTCGATTTCACGAGCCTGTATTTCGGCTGCCTGTCCGGCACCTACCGACTCTACCAGCACACCGTTCACGCTCAAGCACGCTCCGGTGGTGATTTGTTTCAATACTTCCTCATCAAAGTTAGCAAGGTCGACAACAATTTGCACATTATTTATAGTAGAACCGTCATTCAAGGCGATGAAACTCACTTGCTTGCTGCCGCGGCGGGTACGCACCCAACCTTTTACATTGACCATCGTACCAAAATCGCGGCAGTTCAACAGGTCAACAATCTTTGTTCTACGAATTTTCTCCATCTTACTATTTGTTTTAATCGAAAACAGAAACACAAAGACACAGAGCATTTCCTTATCCCCAGATAAAACCTCCGTACCTTTGTGCCTCCATCATCATGATTGGTTTTGATTAACGTTTCACTTATTCAAAAGCTCCCATGCGAAGCATATTCACTTCTTTTTCGGTCAGATAGCGCCAGTCGCCCCGACGTACTCCCTTTTTAGTCAGGCCGGCAAAATAAACACGGTCCAGTTTCACGACCCGATAACCCAATGATTCAAAGATACGGCGCACGACACGGTTCTTTCCCGAATGGATTTCGATGCCTACTTGCGATTTATCCGTATCCGAAGCATAGCTGATGGCATCGGCATGCACTTCGCCGTCATCCAGCGTGATTCCCGAAGCGATTTGGTCTAAATCAGCTTTTGTCACATTCTTGTCAAGATATACGTGATAAATTTTCTTCTTCAAAAATTTCGGATGGGTCAGCTTCGATGCCAAATCGCCATCGTTCGTAAGCAATAATACGCCCGTGGTGTTGCGGTCCAGACGGCCTACCGGATAAATGCGTTCCTTACAAGCACCTTTCACTATATCCAGCACCGTCTTGCGCTCCTGCGGGTCATCGGATGTTGTCACACAATCTTTCGGTTTGTTCAGCAACACATACACTTTCTTCTCTATGCTTACCGGCTGGTCGTGGAACTTCACCTCGTCTGTACGCTTGATTTTCGTTCCCAGTTCGGTAACCACTTGTCCGTTTACCGAAACTACGCCGGCGGTAATAAACTCATCGGCTTCGCGACGCGAGCAAATACCGGCATTGGCAAGGAACTTATTCAAACGAATCGGCTCGTTCGGGTCTGTCCATGTATCCTTGTAGTCAATCTGTTTCTTCGGATTGTAATGCGTATTCGAGTTATAGCCTCCCTGGTAAGGACGTCCTCCCTGCTGACGATTGTAACCGCCCCCGTTATTGGCTCCAAAGCGTGGACGTGGCGGGCGATAACCGCCCTCTTCACCTTGTTGGTTATAACGCGGGCGATACGGACGCTGTTCGCCTTGCCCCTCCTCCTTATTATAACGGGGATTGTAAGAAGAACGCTGCGGACGATAACCGCCTTCGCCTTGCTGGTTATAGCGCGGACGATACGGACGCTGTTCGCCATAACCGCTTTCCTCTTTATTGTTATAGCGAGGATTATAAGAGGAACGTTGCGGACGATAACCGCCTTCTTCGCCCTGCTGGTTGTAACGCGGACGATACGGACGTTGCTGACGTTCTTCCGAGTTCGAGCTGAAACGGGGACGGCGTTCGTATCCATTTCCTCTTTCTCCCCGATTGTTTTTGTTATACCCTTCTTTGTTATACGATTTGTAACCATCACGGCCAGACTGGTAGTTTTCACCTTCTTGTCTGTTTTCTTTCTCTGCCATATTCTTTCTTCTTTTTATAAATTAATATTGTATACCCTTCGCGGGCATTATTCATTCTTAACTAAGAAACTGTTTTGAATTTCTACAAAAAGTTTTTCTTGTCTTGATGTATTCGTTTTCGTGTGTGCTTTGGGCGATTTTTTGGTCCTTTCCGCTTCTGCTCTTCGTCAGATAGCCCGCTATCTTCCTCATCACAGAAACGGAAATGCCTCAAAAACTCATTCCAAATCATCACACGATAAATTCAAAACAGTTTCTAATCTTACATTCCCGTATAGTTATGCGGTGTAATCTTACGCAATTCCTGTTTTACTTCTTCGCTTACGTTTAATGTTTCAATAAAGTCCTTGATTGATGCCTCGTTAATCGCCTGGTTCGTGCGGGTCAAGTCTTTCAATGCTTCATACGGATGCGGATAACCTTCACGGCGCAAGATAGTCTGAATGGCTTCAGCCACCACGCTCCAGCAATTATCCAAATCTTCGTAAATCTTATGCTCGTTCAGCAACAACTTGCCCAAGCCTTTCAATGAACTCTGGATAGCGATAACCGTATGTCCAAACGGAACACCGATATTACGCAGCACGGTCGAGTCGGTCAAGTCGCGTTGCAGACGGGAGACAGGCAATTTAGCGGACAGATGAGCCAATACGGCATTCGCCATCCCCAAGTTTCCTTCCGCATTCTCGAAGTCAATCGGATTCACCTTATGTGGCATTGCGCTCGAACCTACTTCCCCTGCCTTAATCTTCTGCTTGAAATACTCCATGGAGATATATTGCCAGAAGTCGCGGTTCATATCAATCATAATGGTATTGATGCGTTTCATCGCATCGAAGATAGCGCCCAGATTGTCATAGTTCGAAATCTGTGTCGTATATTCCTCACGTTCCAAGCCCAGCTTTTCCGCTACAAACTTATTTCCGAAAGCTTTCCAGTCGAATTCGGGATAAGCCACGTGATGTGCATTGTAATTTCCTGTAGCGCCACCGAACTTCGCCGTAATCGGGCAAGCCTTCAATACCGCCAACTGGCGCTTCAAACGGTAAGCGAACACTTCGATTTCTTTTCCCAACCGGGTAGGAGAAGCCGGTTGCCCGTGTGTCTTGGCAAGCATCGGAATATCTTTCCATTCTTCGGCATACGTCTCCAGCTGGTCAATCAGTTTTTGGATTTGCGGATAATACACTTCATCCAATGCATCCTTGATAGACAAAGGTACCGACGTATTGTTGATATCCTGGGAAGTCAAGCCGAAATGAATAAATTCTTTATAAGGTTCCAGTCCGCCTAAACGGTCGAATTGCTCCTTGATGAAATATTCCACGGCTTTCACATCGTGATTGGTCACACTTTCTATTTCCTTGATTCGTCCGGCGTCCGCTTCCGAGAAGTTGCGGTAAATGTCGCGCAACGAATCGAAACGCGCGTGGTCTACGCCTTTCAACTGAGGCAAAGGCAACTCACACAACGTGATAAAATATTCTATTTCCACCCGCACCCGATATTTCATCAGTGCATATTCAGAGAAATAAGCAGCCAAAGCACCGGTCTTATTTCTATATCGCCCGTCTATAGGAGATATAGCGGTGAGTAAATCAAGCTCCATCATGATTCTACTAGCAGTTTTTGATTCTTAATACATAATGATCATTAACGGCGGCAAAGGTACGATTTTTTCCTGAGTTAAACAGACTAATACAGAAAAGTTTAGTATTTATTTCACAATATCTTGCCCAAACAAGAACAACGTATGGAAGAATCACGTAACTTTGCACCCGCAAAAACAAAACATAAAATCAGACGTTATGGAATTACCCAAAGACCCGATGATGCTTTTCAGCTTCATCAACACGAAACTGCGTGACTTTTATCCTTCACTCGACGCGCTCTGCAAAGACATGAACGTGAAAGAAGAAGACATTGTCAATCCCTTGAAAGCAGCCGGATTCGAATACAACCGCGAGCTGAACAAATTCTGGTAATCAGAGTAGGACAAAAACGGATTTTTATTTAGAAGCTGTTTTGAATTTCTCCAAAAAGTTTTTCTTGGCTTGATGTATCCGTTTTCGTGTGTGCTTTGGGCGATTTTTTGGTCCTTTCCGCTCCTGTTCTTCGTCAGATAGCCCGCTATCTTCCTCATCACAGAAGCGAAAATGCCTCAAAAACTCATCCCAAATCATCGCACGATAAATTCAAAACAGCTTCTTAGCCAGCCAAAGTTCCGGATTCAGCTTGGCGGTTTCTTTGCGAAGCTGGAAATGGAGGACGGTATTGCCGTTGGCATCGGTGTGCACCGGCCCGATTATATCCCTGGTCTTCAGGACACTCCCTTTCTTGACCAGCACCGAGCTCAAATTGCAATACACCGAAATATAGCTTCCGTGACGCACCAACACATTGGCCAGCCCGTTGTACTGGAAGATGGCAGACACCTCTCCATCAAAAATGGCACGAGCCTGCGCACCGTTTTTCCCTTTTATATCAATGCCCTTATTGTCCAGACGGACATTGCGCAAGCCTTTCACCTGGTATTTCCCGTAATGCCCGATGATGGCGTATGCCCCCGTAATCGGCACAGGAAGCCTTCCTTTATTCTTTTCGAATACATTCGACAAACGTAAGTCTTCATTATCAACCTTATAAGTTTCCACTTTCGATTCGGGGACGGTTGCCGGTTTCTTAGCTTCGGCTATCGCTTCCTTCTGAACTTCTTTCCGCTTCCGTTCAGCCTCAGCTTTCCGTTTTGCTTCCGCTTCTTTCCGCTTGCGTGCCGCTTCAATCTCGATTTCTATCAGACGGTCTATTTCCGCATTCAAGCGATTGGCGGAACGGCGTTTCTCTTTTATTTCCCGCTGGATGGCCCCTTGTTTCTTTTGCAAAGAGGAAAGCAAGGCCCGGCGTTCCTTTTCTTGCGCTTCCAGTTTCAGTTTTTCCGCTTCCCCTTGTTTCAAGACATTCGCTTTCGCATCCCGGCTGGCAAGCAGACTTTTTTGTTTATCCGCCACCTGCCTTTGCTTGCGCTGCACTTCTTTTCCTTGCCTCCTTTGATAATCGGCATACTCGCGCACATAACGCATACGCCGGTACATCTGGCTCAAGTTATCCGCCGAAAAGATAAACATCAGCTTTTCTTGAATCGACTTATTCCGGTACATGTACATCACCGACTTCTCGTACTTCTTTTTCTTCTCGGCAAGTCCACGTTCCAAGGCGCTTAGTTCCGTCTTCAAACGGTCTATTTCGCTTTGGATAACCAGCACATCCTTTTCCATGGTTTCGATGTAACGTTTCCGGTCGGCAATCTGCCCCGACAGGACCGCCAGGTTATCCAACTGGCTCTTTACATCTTTCTTGGTAGACTGAAGCAAGGTTTCCGAATCGGATATCTGTTTTTGTAAAGCGGCATGTTGCTTTTCCAGTTCCCGAATCTTCTTTGTACTTTGCGCACAAAGAGAGACGGAAACCAGTCCTATCAGCAATATGCTCCATATCCGTTTCATTCGTTCTGCAACATTTTCACCAATTCTTCTATACTTACACGGGTATATTTAGCCGGTATTTCCGTACGGGCTTTCCAGTCGCCGCCTACATTCAGACGGGAGAAATCCATTGCCAATGTCAACGGTTTGTTGGCTCCTTCGATGGAAAGTCTCATCTTTTCCGGGAAAAAACGTTGTTCTATCTTCCGGAACGCATCGTATTTCCATTGCAAGGCATACGGAGTGCCCGATACCCCTATCCGGCTCTCTTGCAACCAGCCTTCTCCAGTAGAGGCAAAGAACCGATAAGTCAATTGATGCCCGCCTTTCGCTTCCAGCATCGCACGTCCCTCATCCAGCGAGAGATGGAAACGGTTTGCGTCACTCAAATCGACTTGCGGCTTGCCCGGTACAAACAATTCATTGAAGAACAACGATTGAAGTACCGCAAAACTCAAGTCGGTGCGTGCCCATCGGTTTATTTCTTCAAACGATACCTGCACATAACGCTTGTTCAAACGGTCGAGCGCCAGCAAGCCATCAGGCGAAATTTCCAACCGGGCGACTTCAATGCCCAAGAAAGGAGCTACGGATAATTGAATCGATTCGCCCCGCTTCAAACGCAAAGTAGCATTTACTCCAGCATGTTTCCCATCGCCCAATGATAAATCCAAAGCGACCTTCCCGCTCAGGCTTTGCCAGGCAGGAGTCTGTTCGATGACCTTTTCTACATAGGCTTCTCCCGTCAATCCTCCAATCATCGGTGCTTTTACCGCCCTACGCGAAGAGGAACACGAAGCCACCAGAAGCGCCAATAATATAATGTATATGTATTTCATTGCTTTCTCCAGACGCATTTGCGTTTCTACATTCGTTTCCAATAATTACTCTATATACTTTTTCAACTTAATCTTCCGCTTCAAGCGTTCGATTTCTTCTTTCGTAGGCGGAGTTTCTCCCTCAACCGTTTCTTTTATGGCATCCGCTTTCTTCCAGTATTCCAAAGCCTTGTCTTTCTCACCCAGCATATAATAAATATCTCCGCAATGCTCCATAATGACCCGGCTCTTATCGCCTCCGTTCCGCAAAGCCTGCTCGATATAAATACGTGCCTCCGTATATCTCCCTTTCTCAAAAAGAATCCATGCATACGTATCCAAATACGTTTCATTATCCGGCTCCGCCTTCACCGTACGGTAACTCATTTCTTCCGCCTTATCAAGATTTTTTTTCTCCATAGACAAGAAATAAGCATAATTATTCAGTGTACCGACATTATCGGGATTATGCACTAACGAAGAATCGTATGCGGCGTATGCCTTCTCCGACAGTCCCTTCTGATGATAAATGTCTCCCAAGATGGCATAAAAGTCGGAAGCTATCTGCTTGTCACTCTTCTCATTGATTTGCCTTACTCCACGTGTAAACACATCAAGTGCCTCATCCAATTTATCCTGTTGATAATAAGCGACACCTAAATAATAATAAAATTCCAAGGCATCGGGATGATATTCTAACGCCGATGTAGCAATCCGGATTACCTCGTCCAAATTGTTATCTCCAATCGCATAGCTCAACAACTGCAAGCGGGCGGGTTTGTTTTCCGGGTCTAATGAAAGTACCTGTTCCAACACCGGGATAGATTCCTGCTTCATATTCTTGGTTATCATGTATTGCGCACACAACATTGCCAAATCAGCATTCTGTTGGGGCCGTGCCAGGATGCGCTTGAACAAGGCTACGATTTGTGTACTGTCTTTGGTAGTCTGTTCCGACTGAAGGATGTTCTGGCGCATCAATTCCATCTTCGTATCCGACTGCACATTGTCGTTCATCAATATCGTGTCCAACTGAAGCTGATACAAGCTATCTTGCCCCGTCTTCTGGTAATACGAAGCCATCGAAAGTACCGCCGGAGCATAATTCGGTTCCTCTTTTAATATACGCCGATAGATAGCCAACGCCTCCTCGGGACGATTATTGTTCAGATAAACATCGCCCAATATTGTCTGATAACGCAAATCGTAAGGATATTCCTTCGATAGATTTTCTATCTCAACAAAAGCACTATCCTGCTTGCCCATCAGCAAATACATCCGGAACTTTTCCATACTGATTTGCTCCGACTTACCATCCAGTTCCTCCAAACGGTTTAAAACATTGACCACATACTGATAACTTTTCGTGCGGTTATACAAGTCAACCAGTGACATCAACGGTTCCAGACGGGAAGGAAACTGCTCTGCCATATTTTCGTAAACCGCAACGGCTTTCGGAATGTTCATCTTCTGCTCGTAGTAGGATGCCAAAGTCTGCTTGTACCAGAAGTTCGATTCATCGGAACGAACCGCCTGTTTCAACGCTTCTTCCCCTTTTTCCTCCTGTCCCAAATACATATAAAACCGGGAAATCTCATACAAGGCCGCCCCCGACATCGGATTAATATCCAAGCAATGCTTATAAAGCTCGTAGGCGGCATCGTATTGCCCCTTTTCTTTCATCCGCACCGCTTCCAAGAAATAATAATCGAACTTGCGGCGTTGCTCAAAGCTTAAAGAGACCGGTTCGGGCACCGCCCCAACCTGCTTCTTCCTTGCTTGTTTTCCGGTTGTCCCGCACGCCACAAGCATCATCAGCATTCCAACCGACACGATATAAAACAGTTTTCTCATCACAAAATCCTTTTAGGCTTATACTCACCACAGAGAACACAGAGTACCTCAGAGGAAATAATTAAAACCCTGTGTGTCTTTGTGGTAAAAATCAAACATTCATTTCGTTCCCGTATGTCCGAACCCGCCTGAGCCGCGTTCGGTTTCATCCAACACCTCCACTTCTTGCCACTCGGCTTGCTCGTAACGGGCTATCACCATTTGGGCGATACGCTCCCCGTCTTCTATTGTAAAATCTTCGGTAGAGAGATTGACCATGATTACCCCGATTTCCCCCCGATAGTCGGCATCAATCGTACCGGGAGTATTCAGCAAAGTAATCCCTTTCTTCAATGCCAGCCCGCTACGCGGACGAATCTGTGCCTCGTATCCTTCGGGCAAAGCGATATACAGTCCCGTAGGAACCAAACAACGCTGCAAGGGTTTCAACACAACCGGTTCATTCAAATTGGCACGCAAATCCATTCCTGCCGAATAAGAAGTGGCATATTCCGGAAGCGCATGCTTCGACTTATTGATAATCTGTATCTTCATTATAGTCTTTAATTAAATTCACCTGCGAAAATACATATTTCGCAGGATTTATACGTACGTTTACCATTTTTTAAACGAATCTTTTATACATTTGCAAGCCGACATCCTGCAGAATACAAGAAATTATGATGAACTGGAATCAATTGATATCAAACAAGCGCTTCGGACTGGAAGCCTACCATGAAGTGCGGAAAGAAGACCGTACCGAGTTTCAACGTGATTATGACCGTCTTATCTTCTCTTCCCCATTCCGTCGATTGCAGAATAAGACACAAGTATTCCCGTTACCCGGAAGCATATTCGTACACAACCGTCTGACACATAGTCTGGAAGTATCGTGTGTAGGACGCTCGTTGGGTAACGATGTGGCACACCTGTTGCTGCAAAAGCATCCGGAATTAGCCGGCTCTCACCTTTCCGAAATAGGCGCCATTGTATCTGCCGCTTGCCTGGCACACGATATGGGAAACCCTCCTTTCGGGCATTCGGGCGAAACGGCTATCGGCACTTATTTCTCGGAAGGCAAAGGTCAAGCCTTGAAAACATTGCTCGACCCTGCCGAATGGGAAGACTTGACACACTTTGAAGGAAACGCCAACGCATTTCGCCTGTTGACCCACCAATTCCGCGGCAGACGCGCGGGAGGCTTCGTACTCACCTATTCCACCCTGGCATCTATCGTCAAGTATCCCTATTCTTCCCGGCTTGCCGGGAAAAAACAAAAATTCGGTTTCTTTCTCAGCGAGGAAAAAGACTATGAACGCATTGCAAACGAATTAGGCATTATCCGCCTGAGCAAAGAAGGTGAACCGATACGCTACGCCCGCCATCCGTTGGTCTATCTGGTAGAAGCCGCCGATGACATCTGCTACCAAATGATGGATATCGAGGATGCACATAAACTGAAAATCCTCACCACGCAAGAGACCAAAGAACTCTATTCGCATTTCTTCACCGAAGAACGACTGGAGCGTATCCATAAGATTTGCCAACTGGTGACCGACACCAACGAACAGATAGCCTACCTGCGCTCGTCTGCCATCGGAGTACTGACCAAAGCCTGTGTAGAAACATTCGTAGCACATGAAGAAGAACTTCTCTCCGGCACTTTTCAAGGGCCGCTTATCAAGCAAATAGCCCAACCGGTAAGAGATGCTTATAAAAAATGTTCGGAAACGGCAACCGACAAAATCTATTGCGCCAAAGATGTATTGGACATCGAATTGGCAGGTTTTCAAGTCATCACCACGCTGGTCGACCTGATGATAGAAGCCGTGCGCTATCCGCACAAAGCCTATTCCCAACTCCTGATAAACCGTGTGTCGCACCAGTACGACATGCAGGCCCCTACCCTTTATGGCAAAATACAAGCGGTGCTGGATTATATCTCCGGCATGACCGACGTCTATGCCTTGGACTTATACAGGAAGATAAACGGGAACAGCCTTCCGGCGGTATGACACTCATTTCACACTCTTCGCCGCACGTAGAATCAATTCTACGGCTCCGTCGATACCGGTACAATCGGTATTGATAATCAGGTCGTATCCACCGATGTCGGTCCATTGCTTGCCCGTATAATGCCAATAATGGTTGGCACGGCCCGTATTCACGCGTTCTATCTTCCTGGCTGCTTCTTCCTTCGAGAGAGGGAATTTCCCGCATAACTGATTCACGGCGAAATCCAGACCCGACCGGATAAAGACACGGAGCACATGCGGGTCATCGCGAAGAATCCAGTTGCCCAACCTACCGATGATGACACACGGCCCCTTGTGTGCCAGTCCACGGATGGTGCGGCTTTGGCTTACATAAATGGCATCTTCTTTCGAAGGGTTCAAAGAAGCAGGTATGCCGCTATCGGCAAATATCAGTTCCCATAAACGGGCGGTAGAGATATTCTGCTCGTTTTTCGCTACAAACTCTGTAGAATACCCCATCTGTTGCGCCGTCTGGTCTATCAGTTGGCGGCTATAGCACGGACATCCCAACCGGCGTGCTACTTCTTCACCCACGGCATTTCCACCGCTCCCATACATCCGGGCAATGGTAATCACCAGGTTACCTTCCCACTCGTCACTCGTACGGACGGCATCGGAAGCCATGCGTTCGGCTTTCGGAATGAATAGTTTATCAAGCCATGCAAGATGCGGCGCGAATACACGCACCATCATACCGACATAGAACATGGAAATCAATGTTCCTACTCCCACCAACTTCCAACTCCAGCCGCCGAAATAAATGAACATGAATATCGTGCCGATGCACACCAAAGACGTATCGGAACAAATCTTCACCTTCCCGAAATCTTTTTTCAGAAACTTAGAGATAGCCAGCGGAAGTCCTTCGCCCGCCAACATCAATGAATCGCAACGCACCTCGCAAGCAATACCAAATGCCAGACAAGCTCCACCGATAAGCAATTCGACAAGCCTCAACGGATAGCCTATCATCGGATTCATGTCAAAAGGAACTTGCAGACATCCCGTCATCCACATCGTCAGGTCGGTATAAAAACCGAAAAGGAAAGATACCAGAATCTGCGCATATTGCCGTTTCTCGAAGTCCTTGCGCAATAGCAACACCTGGATAGCAATGAAAAAGACATGCATACAGATGGTGAGTTGCCCCATCGACAGTTTCATGCCCGGAATAAGCGACAAGATATAAGGAGGAGCGGAGATAGGAGACGAACCAAGGTTGGCACGGATAGACAACGAAGTGCCAAAGGCGATTACAAACAAAATCACGACAAAACCGATATAGCGGCGCATCCACTCTTCTTTACTTCTCCCTGCATTCATCTGCTGACATCTTTTAAAACCGCAGCGAAGGTACACAAAATCCGGCACCCCGAATCGGATTCCTCCCAGGGTTTAAACTTATTTATACTTCGTGGGGTTTTCAGGTACCACAAAGGGACATCCGGGTGAACACAAAAAAGCTACCGCTTGCGAACGGTAGCTCAATAATATGTTTCATCAGCTTTCAGACCTTTTCCCCCTCTTTCGATACAACCGGATTGGCTCCTGAAGTCAATTGCAAGGCTTCGGGATGTTCACGCAGGTACGACTCGATGTGGCGCACGCGTTTCTCCTCCAATATCTCGTCTACGGCTATCAGGATGCCGGTTTCCTCCACCATGCCGAAACCGTCGTTGATAGCGGTACCGAACATACGCATGGTAGGCGAAAGGCTCATGTAAGCGTTGACCAATGGCGGGATGTTATAACCCAGCTTACGCACCTCGCGGTTCAGCACCCGATAGTCCTCTTTAAACGTATCGTAGCAGAAGATTTCCTTCAATACCGCCTCGTCCGTTTCTATCTTCAACGGCTCCATGGGCGTAATCAGGTTATCCTTGTCCGAGAAGTGTTTCTTCAGGAAATACAGAATCATGTCGCGCCCGAAACGGTTGTAGTTGGGATACATCGTCATTTTCCCGAAAAGGTATTTCACGTTCGGCTTTACCACCGTGAGCGCACCCAGCCCGTCCCATAAGTTATCCAGAGCGAACAAGCCTTTCGAGCCAGCCCGTGTCGACTGGTATTCGAGGGTTACGAACGAACGTCCCAGCTCGATGGTAGTAGGAAGGTATTCCTTCAAGAACTTTTCCGAGAAATTGAACATGTGAGCCGTGGCCAACACCGGACGTCCTTCCTTATCGAACTCTACCTCATTGCCTAACAAATAACGGTATCCTCCCAAAATCTCTTCAGCCTCAGGATTCCACACAATCAACTGCTGATAAGGATTTTCCATCAAGTCGTACTCATCCAAATCAACCGACTCTCCCGTGCCTCCCCCAGCCGCACGGAAAGCAATTTCACGCAAACGCCCGATTTCCTGCAATGTATTCGGCGCATTCTTCCAATTTACGATGTAAATCTCGTTGTTGCTCTTGTTAGTCGACCGCAACCGTTTTTCAGGTGTCAGTTCCAACTTCAGTAATTCCCGGTCAACCGGTGCAATAATTTCTTTCATATATGTTATGATGTGAGCTATAAATTACAATTTATATACTAAGTCACGCACGTATGCCGCCCATTCTGCAGGAGTCTTCGACTTATTGAAGGTCTGCCAAGGTATCGGTTTGCCAAAAGTCACACGAAACGTCTTATGGCGGTTCTTGAACATTTCATCCGCCAAGTAAAGCATAGCGATATTAAAACGTATCCCCAAAAACTTGCATACATTCGCCAAGTTATAGAAGAAATCAGAGTTCCTTCCCTCGAAGTGGACAGGAACCACGTTTCTCTCCGTTTCCACACTCTTGGTTATAAACGTCTTCTTCCACGCCAAATCCTGAATCACTCCGTTCCTGCGGCGCGAACAGATACCAGCGGGAAACATGATGATATGGCTGTCCGAACGGAACCCGGCCTCTACCATGCGCGGGAAATCACGCGATTGCGACCCCGTCTTATTAATCGGGATGCACAATGGAGCCAATCCGTGCAGATTCATCAGCAAATCATTCACCAGATACTTGATACGCCCGTCGTAATGTTTTCCCAATACATATCCCAACGCAACACCGTCTTGTCCGCCTAACGGGTGGTTGGAAACAAAGGTGCACAAGCCTTCCGCGGGCAGATTCTCCAATCCCTCTACCTCCAACTTCACGTCCAGGAAGTTCATGCAAGCAGCCAAAAACTCAACCCCTTCCTTATCTTTCACGCCTTTCAGAAACTCATTGATTTCATCTTGGTGAACAATGCGTTTCAGATAAGACACCACGAACCGGGGAACATAGTTGGCTTTCTTGCCCGCCTTCTCTTTCAGAATCTTATCAATGTCTATTAAAAAAATCGAATTATCTGCCATTGCCTCACTATAAGAATTCTTTGCAAATGTAATTTTTCTTTTTGAAAGGTGATTCATCAGAAGGCAGGAAATTACAGAAAGACGTAAAAAAAAACAGCAAAATGAAACGGAAGCACGCCAAAATTGCACAAGAAGATACCGCTGTGTGCATACACGTCCGCCCATTTACAACCCTTTACACTACCTGTTGATAACTTATTCAAAGATTTTCGACAAATCTTATACGCCGTTTGCCACGAAATGTGTAATTTTACCAGCTCATAGAATAATAAGGTGAAACGGCTGAAAAAAACGAACGATAAAGACATGGACGAACAACAACAAACATACCATATACCAGTGCTGCTTGCTGAAAGCATCGAAGGGATGAACCTGCACAATGGAGGAATATACGCAGACCTTACTTTCGGCGGCGGAGGACATTCTCGTGGAATACTGGACCAGATGGGTCCCGATAGCCGGCTTTTCGGTTTCGACCAAGATGAAGACGCCGAACAGAACATCCCGGATGACCCGCGCTTTACGTTCGTACGGAGCAATTTCCGCTACTTGCACAACTTCTTGCGCTATTACGACATAGAGGAAACCGATGCCGTCCTTGCCGACTTGGGCGTATCGTCGCACCATTTCGATGACGCCACACGAGGCTTTTCGTTCCGCTTCGACGCGCCATTGGATATGCGGATGAACAAGCGGGCAGGAATCTCCGCCTCCGATATCGTCAACACGTACGAGGAAGAACGGCTTGCCGACATATTCTACCTCTATGGAGAGCTGAAAAACAGCCGCAAGATTGCGGCGGCTATCACCAAAGCGAGAGCGGTGAAACCAGTCACGACCACAGGCGACTTAGTAAACATCGTCAAACCTTTCTTCGGAAGAGAACGGGAAAAGAAAGAATCAGCACGGGTGTTCCAAGCGTTGCGCATCGAAGTGAACCACGAAATGGAAGCGCTGAAAGAAATGCTACAAGCCGCCATACGCTCATTGAAGCCCGGTGGCAGACTGGTGGTCATCACTTACCATTCATTGGAAGACCGCATGGTGAAAAACGTCATCAAAACCGGCAATGCGGAAGGAAAAGTCATGCAAGACTTTTACGGGAACAAGCAAACGCCATTGCGCGCCGTGGGCAAAGCCATCGTCCCTTCGGACGAGGAAATAGCCCGCAACCCACGCTCAAGAAGCGCGAAACTAAGAATTGCAGAGAAACAAAACGACTAAACAGACAGGAGGGACAAAAAAAATGACAGACAAAGAACCGACAGAAGAACAACCCAAGCAAGCGCACATCACGTTCAAAAGCATCATGGGAGGAGATATCTTGGCACACAACTTCCTGCGAAGACAAGCCAACCTGCTGATACTGATTGTCATTCTGACCATCTTGTACATCGACAACCGCTACTCAAGCCAGCAAGAGCTGATTGAGATCGACCAACTGAAGAAAGAACTGACAGATATCAAATACGATGCCCTCACCATCTCGTCGGAACTGACGGAGAAAAGCCGCCAGTCGCGTATCGAAGAATACTTGGCGACCGAGAACACGGGATTGGAAACCGCTACCATTCCTCCTTACCTGATAAAAGATAAAGACTGAGAAGCGTATGATACCGGGCATTAAAAATATCATGTTCCGCTACACGTTCATTGTAGTGATTATGTTAGTCTTGGCTATATTGATTATAGTCAAGGCAGGCTTCATCATGTTTGCCGAACGCCAGTACTGGAAAGACGTAGCCGACCGCTTCGTACGAGAAAACGTGATAGTTCCGCCTACACGAGGCAACATCATATCCGCCGACGGGAAACTCATGGCAAGCAGTCTGCCGGAATATAAAATATACATGGACTTCCGCGCTGGAGGCTATCAGGAAAGCGACACCCTGCTGACCAACCACCTGACCGAAATATGCAAAGGATTGCACGAGATATTCCCCGATAAGAGCGCACAAGAATTCCGCAAACACATCCTTCGGGGAAGAAGGAAAAAGAGCCGCCACTACCTGCTCTACCCCAAGCGTATTTCGTACATCGAATACAAACAGGTGAAACAATTGCCGGTATTCTGCTTAGGGCCGAACACTGGAGGATTACATGTAGACGAGTTCAACCAGCGCAAAAAACCGTTCGGCTCATTAGCGGCCCGTACCTTAGGCGATATGTTCCCCGACATGAGCTTAGGCGCGAAAAACGGACTGGAACTGACTTATGACTCCATACTGAAAGGGAAAAACGGTATCACGCACCGCCAGAAAGTGATGAACAAATACCTGAATATCGTAGACCTTCCTCCCATGGACGGATGCGACATCATCACGACCATCGACGTAGACATGCAAGACATCGCCGAAAAAGCCCTGGTCGACCAACTGACCAACTTGGAAGCCTTGTCGGGAGTAGCGATTGTGATGGAAGTAAAAAGCGGAGAAGTAAAAGCCAACGTCAATATGACGCGGGGCAACGATGGACATTATTACGAAATGCGCAACAATGCCGTAAGCAACCTCATGGAGCCGGGTTCTACCTTTAAGACCGCTTCCATCATGGTGGCATTAGAAGACAAATACATCACCCCCGATTATGTAGTAGACACCGGTAACGGCATGGTCAATATGCACGGAAGCTGGATGAAAGACTGGAACTGGTACAAAGGCGGATACGGAGCCATCGATGTCACCCGTATCTTAGAGGTATCATCCAACGTCGGCGTATCTACCATCATCGACAAGTTCTACAAAGACAACCCGCAAAAGTTTGTCGACGGCTTGAAACGGATGAGTATCGACACCCCGCTGCATTTAGGCTTCGCGGGCGAAGCAAGTCCACGGGTATGGGGACCGAAAGAACGTGAAAACATCAAGGGTGCCATGTCATGGAGCCGCACCAGCCTGCCGTGGATGAGTATCGGATACGAAACCATGTTCCCTCCTATCTATATCCTGAACTTCTACAATGCCATTGCCAACAACGGCACAATGGTCAAGCCGAAGTTCGTAAAAGCAATCGCCAAGGACGGTGAGACTTTAGAAGAGATTCCAACCGAAATCGTCAATCCGAAAATATGTTCGGATACAACATTGACCATGATTCGCACCATCTTGCGGAAAGTCGTGTCGCAAGGATTGGCCAAACCTGCCGGAAGCAAGCAGTTCAGTGTCGCAGGGAAAACCGGAACGGCACAGATTTCGCAAGGAGCGGCCGGCTACCGTTCGGGAGGTGTCAGCTACCAAGTAAGCTTTTGCGGGTATTTCCCGGCAGAAGCCCCTAAGTACAGCTGTATCGTATCCATCTTGATACCACACGGTCCGGCTTCGGGAGGCTTGCAGGCAGGAAGCGTGTTCAGCCGCATTGCCGAACGCATCTACGCCAAGCACCTGTTCCGCGACTTGGCGCAAGCGAAAGACTCCACTTCTGTCCTCATCCCCCATATCAAGGGAGGCGACATCGAAGAAGCGGCATACGTGCTTCGCGCCTTACACATACCTGGCAACAGCCAATCCATCCCCCAATCGGACGAACCTATATGGGGAAAGGCATCCTGCACCAGCCAACATGCCAATTTACGAACCATATCCATCAACCAAAAGTTGGTGCCCAATGTTATCGGGATGGGAGCTAAAGACGCGGTTTACTTACTCGAAAGCCACGGCCTGAAAGTACACCTGTCGGGCGTAGGCAAAGTAGACAAGCAAAGTATCCCCTCAGGTTCTATCTTGCGCAAGGGACAAACCATTTTATTGACTTTAAAACATTAGAAATACAACACAAACATGAAATTAGCTAACATCCTAAAATCCGTAAACGTCTGCGAGACCCTCGGACAAACCGAACGGGAAATAACAGGCATCCAGATGGATTCACGGCTCATTGAATCCGGAAACTTATTCGTGGCTGTCAAAGGTACACAAACCGACGGTCATGCCTACATACAAAAAGCCATCGAAAAAGGAGCGGTAGCCATTGTGTGCGAGACACTCCCCGAAACGATTGACCAGGCTATTATCTATATAAAGGTGAACGATACGGAAGATGCCGTAGGCAAATTAGCCACTGCATTCTACGGAGACCCTACTTCCAAACTCGATTTAGTTGGAGTAACCGGAACAAACGGAAAGACAACTATCGCCACCTTATTATATAATATGTTCCGCCGGTTCGGCTATAAGGTAGGATTACTCTCTACCGTATGCAACTACATCGACGGAGAAGCCATCCCTGCCGACCATACCACTCCCGACCCGATTACACTGAACAAGTTATTGGGACGGATGGCAGACGAAGGTTGCAAATACGCTTTTATGGAAGTCAGTTCGCATGCCATAGCACAAAAGCGAATCGGAGGATTGCGGTTTGCCGGAGGTATTTTCACCAACATCACCCGCGACCATTTAGACTACCACAAAACGTTCGAAAACTACCTGAAAGCCAAAAAAACGTTTTTCGACAACCTGCCTAAAACAGCATTCGCCCTGACGAACTTAGACGATAAAAACGGCAAGGTAATGGTACAGAACACCAAAGCACATATCGCCACCTACTCCTTGCGCACGTTGTGCGACTTTAAAGGGAAAGTGTTGGAGGACGGATTCGACGGGATGTTGCTCGACATCAACAACCGTGAAGTAAACGTACAGTTTATCGGACGTTTCAATGCATCCAACCTGCTGGCCGTATATGGTGCCGCCTGCTTATTGGGCAAACAGCCCGAAGACATACTGATAGCGTTGAGCGCTTTACGCCCTGTGGCCGGACGTTTCGACGCACTCCGTTCCAAACGAGGATACACGGCTATTGTCGATTACGCCCATACGCCCGATGCATTAGAGAACGTACTCAATGCCATCCACGAAGTATTGCGCGGACGCGGACGTGTCATCACGGTAGTCGGTGCAGGTGGAAACCGCGACAAAGGGAAACGCCCGCTCATGGCACAAGAATCGGTGAAACAAAGCGATAAAGTCATCATTACATCCGACAACCCCCGCTTTGAAGAACCGCAAGACATCATCAACGATATGTTAGCCGGACTGACCCAGGAAGAGATGCAGAAAGTCTTGTCAATCGCCGACCGGAAAGAAGCGATACGCACCGCTTGCATGCTGGCGCAACCGCAAGACGTAATACTGATAGCAGGAAAAGGCCATGAAAACTACCAGGAAATAAAAGGAGTGAAGCACCACTTCGACGATAAGGAAATAGTGAACGATATTTTTGCGAACGAATAACCCGAAGAGAAATGTTATACTATTTATTTCAATACTTGGAACAGTTCGACTTCCCCGGAGCACGTATGTTCGGATATGTGTCGTTCCGCTCGTTGATGGCAGTCATTCTCTCCCTGCTGATTTCGGCCATCTTCGGAGAATATTTCATCAACTTGCTGAAGCGCAAACAAATTACCGAAACACAACGCGACGCTTCCGTCGACCCCTTCAATGTCAAAAAGGTGGGAGTACCTACCATGGGAGGCATCATCATCATCGTGGCCGTACTGATTCCTTGCCTCTTATTAGGGAAACTCCACAATATCTACATGATACTGATGCTCGTCACGACAATATGGTTAGGCAGCTTAGGCTTTCTGGACGACTACATCAAGGTTTTCCGCAAAGACAAAGAAGGGCTGCACGGCAAGTTTAAAATCATCGGGCAAGTAGGCTTAGGACTGATTGTGGGACTGACATTGTATTTAAGCCCGCAAGTAGTAATCCGCGAGAATGTAGAAATACAACGTGACGGACACGTGGTAGACGTAGTCCATAAGAACCAGGACGAGAAATCCACCAAAACCACCATTCCGTTCTTCAAGAACAACAACCTCGATTATGCCGACATAGTAGGTTTTATGGGCGAACACGCCCAGGCGGCAGGATGGATTGTCTTCGTCATCATCACGATATTTGTAGTAACCGCCGTATCCAACGGAGCGAACCTGAACGATGGCATGGACGGCATGGCGGCAGGCAATTCAGCAATCATAGGAGTAACGTTAGGCATTCTGGCATACGTGTCGAGCCACATCGAATATGCCAGCTACCTGAACATCATGTACATCCCCGGCAGTGAAGAACTGGTTATCTTCATCTGCGCCCTTATCGGCGCGTTGATTGGTTTTCTATGGTACAATGCCTTTCCGGCTCAAGTATTCATGGGCGACACTGGCAGTCTGACCATCGGAGGTATCATCGCGGTATTCGCCATCATCATCCACAAGGAGTTGTTGATACCGATTTTATGCGGTGTATTCCTGGTAGAAAACTTATCGGTCATCCTGCAAGTAAGATATTATAAAAAAGGGAAAAAGAAAGGAGTAAAGCAACGCATTTTCAAGCGCACGCCTATCCACGACCATTTCCGCACGACGATAGCGCAACTTGACCCTACCTGCAAATACTTGATTACGGCTCCACAAAGCGTATTCCATGAATCAAAAATCACCGTACGCTTTTGGATTGTAACCATCGTATTGGCTGCTATTACGATTATTACACTGAAAATAAGATAATGTGAGAATGGACAATCAACCGTATTGGCACATTTACACATCATCACTTTAGCAAATTAAAAAAATGACAAAAAGAATTGTGATTTTAGGAGCCGGCGAGAGCGGCACGGGTGCCGCTGTGCTGGCAAAGAAACAAGGATTTGACACCTTTGTTTCAGACATGTCATCCATCAAGGACAAATATAAAGCCGTCCTGAACGAAAGAAACATCCCCTGGGAAGAGGGATGTCACACAGAAGAGCTGATTCTGAATGCCGATGAAATCATTAAAAGTCCGGGCATCCCGAACAATGCTCCTATCATCCTCAAACTGAAAGAGCAAGGCACACCGGTCATCTCAGAAATAGAGTTTGCCGGACGGTACACCCGTGCCAAGATGATTTGTATCACCGGCAGCAATGGGAAAACCACAACCACCTCGCTTATCTATCACATCTTCAAGAAAGCGGGCCTCAACGTGGGACTCGCCGGAAACATCGGACAAAGCCTCGCCTACCAGGTGGCAGAATGCAACTACGATTACTACGTCATTGAACTTAGCAGTTTCCAGCTGGACAACATGTACAAGTTCCATGCCAATATCGCCGTGCTGATGAACATCACCCCCGACCACCTGGACCGTTACGATTACAAGATGCAGAACTACATCGACGCCAAGTTCCGCATCATCCAGAACCAGACAAACGACGATGCCTTCATCTTCTGGAACGATGACCCCATCATCCAAAAAGAATTGCACAAATATGGCATTCACGGCCAATATTACCCATTCGCCGAAAAACGTGAAGAAGGACTCGCCGCCTTTACCGAAGAAAACAAAATCTACTTCACCAAACCTATCGAGTTCAACATGGAACAGGAAGAGTTGGCTTTGACCGGCACACACAACCTCTTCAACTCCATGGCAGCCGGCATCTCCGCCAATATTGCCGGTATCCGCAAAAACTGCATCCGTGAAGCGTTGAGCGACTTCAAGGGAGTAGAACACCGGCTGGAAAAAGTAGAACGGGTACGCGGCGTAGACTACATCAACGACTCGAAAGCCACCAACGTCAACTCGTGCTGGTATGCGCTGAAAAGCATGAAGACCCGGACGGTCTTGATATTGGGAGGCAAAGACAAAGGCAACGATTACAATGAAATAGCCGGCCTGGTACGCGAAAAATGCAGCGGACTGATATTCTTAGGCCTGCACAACGAAAAGCTACACGCTTTCTTCGACAGCTTCGGACTGCCGATTGCCGATGTGCAAAGCATGGAAGATGCCGTCCATGCCGCCTACCGCATGGCTAAGAACGGCGAAACCGTATTGCTCAGCCCCTGCTGTGCCAGCTTCGACCTCTTCAAAAGCTACGAAGACCGGGGCAACCAATTCAAGGAATGTGTAAGAAAGTTATAAACAAGAAGGAAGAAAAGGGACATGGATTTACTCAAGAACTTATTCAAAGGCGACAAAGTCATCTGGATTATCTTCCTGCTGCTTTGCCTCGTATCCATTATCGAAGTGTTCAGCGCATCCAGCACACTTACCTACAAAAGTGGAGACCACTGGCGCCCCATCACGATGCACATCATCCTGATGGCAGTAGGCGCGATTGCAGTAATCATCGTGCACAACATCCCGTGCCGGTGGTTTAAAAC
>ULRH01053120.1_pt1 | contig 36890 bp, 31 predicted proteins | sample 1955271 | NCBI WGS metagenome assembly ULRH01 (sample SAMEA4835677, study PRJEB28245) | human gut metagenome | biome: gut microbiome; material: fecal sample | place: Denmark | collected 2008 | reverse complement strand
CAAGGATAGGATGTCTTTTTCGGGCCCAAGCTAAACAATCCCCCATATTCATTGGGTGAGCCGATAAAAATTGTGAGACGACTGGTCTGAGCTCATGGGTATTGCCCTGTCTGAAATGACGGCGTATAAATAAAATAGTATGACATTATTTGAGGCTCCTGTTTTTTGAACACTTTTGTCCGGCCTCTATGGTCTTCGCCTTGTAATGAAAATGACACTGAAGCGCATAGCCGGAATTTGATTCCCTATGTGTGCGAAAAAAGTAATATAGCTATAGAGGGCGATGAAGCTTGCTTCACAGACAGATGCACTTAGCTGCAAGATGCAAGTCACTAATATGGCTTCAACGTGGGCAAAAATCCGCTAAAATACAGGGGGTAATACGTTTTGGGGAGATACAGGCAGGTGTAATACAAAAGTTCTTATTATCATACCTTGATGGGCTCTTATCCGCTTATTATGGAGACATGAATGGTTATAGATTCTCACTCATGTCAAGCATCATTCATTTTCTGTGATGCTCCTACCGTTAGGATACGTTAGAAGATCGGGTGGTATGGCCGTTTACGACAAGAATGATAGGCATCTTTGTTTCCCGATGAAATAGGCATAAGAGATAAGGCATAGGAATGGAAGAGTGGGGGAACGTAATTGTAGGGGAAAACCGGCCGGGCCAGGCCCGGCCGGATGAAGATATTATAAGTCGAGGAGATTGATGGCTACACGGAAGTAAGCCTTGTTGGCTTCGGGATTGAACATCATTTGTGAGGTGATAGGCATCGGATGCTTGCCGATCTTCAGTTTGTAGGTGGCTCCGAGACGGATGTCATTGATGCCTGCATTGTCACCATAGAAGGTGCGGCCGTCGTTGGCCTCGTAGTTGTTGAGGGCGAAGTTGCCGGCTACAGATGCGTCAAACTTCCATTGGTCGTTTTCATAGACGGTGTAGGCGGCCTGTACCCATGTGGTGTAGAGTTGCTGCTTGTTGAGGACACCACGGTCGCGGCCGGCGATGATGGTGGCCCAAGTGAGCTGCAGAGGAAATTTCTTGCCGAAGTTATAGCCTATGCTCAAGTCGAGGAAGTGCCCCGTGTTGTGATTGTCCCAGTTGAAGTATCTGTATTGCTTCTCGTTGGAATAGATGCCGTCGGAGAAGTTGTAGATATCCCATAAGGCGATATTGAATCCGCCCGTTGTATAGCTGGCATACCAGTCGGCCTCTTTATAGTCGCCGTCGATTTGTATGCCGCCCCAGAATCCGAAACGGAAGTGGTTATTATTGTCGGAGATGGCAAACTCATTGTTGAGCGTCACGCCCTTGCTGACCTCTAAACCGCGCCAGAGGTGGGAAGATTCAAGCCCCGCTACGGCATGCAGTTTCTGGGCGTTGGCAGTAGAAGGAACTGCCATCAGGCCTAAAAGGCAGAGTGCTGCGAGAAATATCTTTTTCATAATCAATTGTTTTTATAGGTTTTATAAGAGAACGTGGAATAAGAAGTTGGCGGACCGATAGGCTGCCGCTACAGTTTTATCGGTCCGCTAAACATATAGTTTTACAATGACAGCAGCCATGTGCCGCAGGCACCGGCAACAGCGCCGCCGATAACAGGAGCAAAGACAGGAACCCAGCTGTAGGCCCAGTCAGGACTACACTTGTTGGGGATTGGCAGGATGGCGAAGGCAATACGCGGTGAGAGGTCGCGGGCGGGATTCATGGCATATCCTGTAGTACCACCCAGTGACATACCCAAGGCGATGATCAGGAAGGTGACGGGCACAGGGCCGAGGGCTGCCAGTCCGATTCGTCCGGCATCCATGTCCATCGAGTTGCCGGTAGTGCTGAAGCTGATGATGATGAACACCAGCAGGGCTGTTGCCAGGAACTCTGAGAAGAAGTTGACGCCATAGTTGCGGATGGCAGGCTCTGTGCAGAACATGGTTCGGATACCCTCAGGATCATTGTCTTTCTCTTTCATGTGGTCTTTATAGAAGAACCAGACAATGACGGCTCCGAGGAAACCGCCGATCATTTGCGCAACGATGTAGACGGGGACTTTGTACCAGGGGAAAAGACCTGCGACGGCTAAGCCTACTGATACAGAGGGGTTAAGATGGGCACCGGTATAAGGTCCGGCAATCAGTACGCCCATACATACTGCGAGACCCCAGGCGATGGCGATAACTACCCAACCGCCGCCGAAAGCCTTCGATTTGCTCAGGCCGGTGGCCATGCATACTCCATCTCCAAAAATAATCATTACTGCTGTGCCAATTAGTTCCATAAGGAACTGTGTCGTCATTGAATAATCCATATTGTTGATTAGTTATTAGTTTTGGTTTTATCGGCAGGTTGACTACAACGTGCCAGCGTGCCATATAGGTAAGAAGGTGGGCAGGCTTGCGCACTGCCCACCGGAGTAGAAGTGTATAGAGGATTATTTGATGGTCAGTGTACGGCGGATGGCTTCTTTCCAGCCTTCTTTGGCCGCTTTAATAGATTCACTGTCGCCTTCCGGAGTGAAGGTGCGCTCCACCTGCCACTGCTCCTTGAGCTCTTTGATGTCCTTCCAGTAGCCGACAGCCAGTCCGGCGAGATAAGCGGCGCCGAGCGCAGTTGTCTCCGTGATCTTCGGACGGACTACATCGATACCCAGCAAGTTGGCCTGATACTGCATTAGCAGATTGTTGCGTGACGCACCACCGTCCACTTTCAGTTCGGTCAGCTCATGACCCATGTCTTTGGCCATGGCCTGTGCGATGTCGTATGTCTGGAAGGCGATGCCGTCAAGAGCGGCGCGAGCGATATGGGCGGCTGTCGTGCCACGAGTGATGCCAACGATGGTGCCACGTGCATACGGATCCCAGTAGGGGGCACCCAGACCGGTGAGTGCGGGTACGAAGAATACACCGCCGCTGTCGGGAACGGTAGATGCCAAGGCCTCTACCTCGCTAGAACTATTGATGATACCCAGTCCGTCGCGCAACCATTGTACAACGGAACCTCCTACATAGATGGAGCCTTCGAGGGCATAGTTCACTGTGTCGCCGATCTTCCAGGCAATGGTGGTGAGGAGGTTGTTCTTGGAGAGGACAGGCTTCTCGCCAATGTTCAGCATGACAAAGCAACCTGTACCATAGGTGTTCTTGATGGCTCCCGGATCCACACACATCTGTCCGAAGAGGGCTGCCTGCTGGTCGCCGGCAACACCGGAGATGGGTACCTCGTGGGCGAAGATGGTCGACTTCGTATGAGCCATTACTTCAGAGGAGCCATGTACTTCAGGCATCATGGATGCAGGGATGTCGAGAAGTTTCAGCAGGTCCTCATCCCATTTCAGGGTATGGATGTTGAAGAGCATGGTACGTGAGGCATTGGTAACATCGGTCACATGAACGGAGCCGCGCGTCAGACGCCAGATGAGCCAAGAGTCAACATTGCCGAAGCGTAACTTGCCCAGCTCGGCACGCTTACGTGCGCCGGGCACGTTATCGAGGATCCATTTGATCTTCGTACCGCTGAAATAGGCATCAAGGATCAGACCGGTCTTGTCGCGGATCATGTCTACCAGGCCTTGTGCTTTCAGCTGGTCGCAGAATTCTGCCGTGCGGCGGTCTTGCCATACGATAGCGTTGTAGATTGGCTCTTCGGTGTCGATATCCCATACGATAGTGGTCTCGCGCTGGTTGGTGATGCCAATACCGGCAATATTCAGACCGTTGATGTCAATAGAAGAGATGGCTTCGGCGATGGTGGAGGCTTGAGAAGACCAGATCTCATTGGGGTCATGCTCCACCCAACCTGGTTTTGGGAAATATTGTTTGAATTCTTTTTGTGCAACTGCCTTGATCTGACCGTTATGGTCGAAGACTACCGTTCTTGAACTTGTTGTGCCTTGATCGAGTGCTAAGATGTACTGTTCCATAATTTGATTGGTTTTTATTTTTTATTAGTATGTTTGAATATTTGTCTCATGTATACACTCCGCACTCCGACACAGTATCTGTATTTCGTTCATGAAGGAGACACTGTTCCGGATATAGGTTTTTCTTTTTTGTTAAAATCGCTTCGAGGTGAAAGTTTTACTTTCGTTTCTACTTCGCAAATATAAGCACTATATTTATATATTGGTCTTTTTGTTAACCTTATTTAGGATTATAGTTGTCGTTCGAAAGTGTTTTATCTGTTGTTTTGGTTATGTCGGAAGTGATTTTTTTTGATGATTGTTTTTTGAGGGTATGGAAAAATTGTGTTAGGGAAATGTTAATTTTCCAATTGTATTAGACTGCAAACATTTATTTTATCGGCGGTCCGATGTCTTTACTCTCATGTCGGAGTTCCTTCTATCGACGTGGCTTGCTATGTCTTTGAAAAAGGAGACAGTGACTAATCATGGGAAATCTTCAGGATCTCTAACGTCTGACTCAGGTCAAGATGTATTTTCGTATGATTTATGACAGAAAGCCGGCCTTGCCAGTAGTTACTGGTAGGGCCGGCACAATAGAATTTTATAGTAAAGGTATGAAGAGGATTTTAGAACGCAAATTGCAGACGGGCCTGCACCTGATGGAAGTTTTTATCGTAGGGCAGGAGGTCGCGGTCGAGATGGTGATAGGTGTAGTCGAGCATCACTTGGGCAAACTTATTGAAAGCATAGTTGATACCGACCGTAGCCGATAAGATGTTGCCGCCACCCACAGTAGTGGCGCCAGTTCCCGGCCAGTCTTCCATGTGTCCGGCGGAGTAGTATTGTCCGCGTCCGGCATTGAAGTACTCACCTTTTGTGCGGTTGTTCAGTCCGGTGTAGCTCAAGCGTCCTACGATCTCCAGAGATCGGCCGTCAAGGCCGCCGAGGAGACTCTCCTTCTTGTCATAAGTGTAGGGATGTCCGAAGATCTTGTAGCCGGCTTCCACGTAACCGCCCATAAAGGTATTGTTCTTCAACTTATTGGCATTTTCCCACAGTTCGAGAGACCCCCAACCGTCAATATTATTCTGCGCATCGATGAAGAGAGAATAGCTGTCGCGTTTCTTAGTGACATATTTCAGGAGATATTCACCTCTGACGAAGAAATTCTTGTTGTGGTATAATGCCTCGACACCTCCGCTCCATACGTTGTTGGCCCAGGGAAGTGTGGCTGTTACGAATGAAGGATCATTGTCTACATAAGTCTCGAGCGATTGTGAAAGAGTAAGGCTTTTGCGGAGTACGTTGTTGTACACCTCGCCGCCTCCGATGTGCGAGAAACGTCCACTCAGTCCGACATGTAAGGTCTGATGATCGTCGATGACGGGCCGGTAGATCCAACGTCCGGACACGACAAGACCATTGTAGCCTGCGGTCTCTGTGTTGTATTCGTTTTCTGTGAATACACCTTGATAGGCCATCCATCGGTCATTGGTGAAGCGGTAGGTGATACCCAATTCACGGCCGTCACCAAGGGCATTGGTCACACCCGGACGGGAGATGAAATGATAGCTTCCCAAAGAGGTGTTGCGTGCCATTGATCCGGCAGGGTCATTATAGTAACCGCCTTTGAAGATGTGACGGTCACCGTTGGTGGTCTCCTTAGTATATTCGAGGAAGATATTCTTCTGTTGGAATTTGCCGCCACCGAATCCGAAATCGGCGTAGAAGTACCAGTCCTTATACTGCATGGAGGTACGAATGCGCGCATCCGAGATTGTAGCGCCACTTTGCAGAGGTGTGAACTCCGTGTGGTACAGGGCTGCATCAGCCATGAAGCGGGCTCCAACGGTAAATTTCATCTCTTTCTTCTCGTTTTCTATCGTAACAGTGGGCTCTGTGTCAAAGTCCTGTGCCGGGAGATTCATGGCAGTCATCGCCATGGCAACAACTATGATATATCGTTTCATAATGTATATTCTTTAATTTATAGTGATGGTATGTTATTAATATCCCAGACGTTCCAGCGTCTCTACAGCATCAGGTACCTCATGTGGCGCCTGTGAATTATCGAAAGTCTTTCCGGGGTGGAACGGATTGGGCAGGTTGGCGTTGCAGCGGAATCCGTTCTCGATCATATACCGGAGTGACATTTCCGAGCGGTTGGTGAAGGAGCCGTCCATATAGACAGGCAGGTCTTGGTCGCCAATCTTTGAATATGCTGTTGCAGGAATATGCAGGCGGAGCAGGTCGTCGAATTCTGTAACATTGCCATAGTTCCACATTCCCATATATTTGGATATCTGGGCATAGCTGTCGAAAGAGTAGGGATGATTGAGCATGCCCGATTTTCTTATCATATATGCCTGCCAGGGATTGTTCATTTCCGGATAGTTATTAGGTTCTCCCGAGATGGCCGGACCGATGATGGTGGCTCCATAATCCTGCGCCCACTTGATGAAGGCTGCATAGCCGGTGGGGGTGTCATAGGCGATATCGGTGGCATACGGTGGATCGCTCACCCAGAGGAGGTAGCACATGGGCAGCTTGCCACGGAAGACATCGTATGCACGGCGCAGGGCATCGAAGGAGAAGGTCTGCAGAATCACCTTGCCGTTGGTATTGCCGATATTTACACGGCCGTTCTTGTAGAATTCGGTTTCGGTGGCCGGTTTGGTGATAATGTTCCATCCCTCCTCGTCGAGAATATCATAAACGCGCTGTTCCATGTTGCCGGGGTTGAGCCAGCTCTCCTTGAACTCGATGTACACGCCGGGGCGGTTGCCGGTGTCCTGCTCGTCCTGTACATAGGCATTGTCGAAGTCGTACTCTAGGAAGTCCATGTATTTTGCATTGTATTCGCCTTTCTTTACGATGGCCTCGTAGATCTGCCGCAGTGTCATGCCTTTGTATTCATCTTTTACTTTCCATGTAAGGACACGCTCGCCGTCGGCGTTTCTCTTGAGCTTTTTCCCTTCTGCATAGGCGATCTGGTCCTGTAGGGTTGATATGTAGAGATGAGTTGAGGCGAAGGACGGACGGGCCTGTTCCAGACTGGTCTCGTTAAACCAACTGCCGGCATCGAGTTGCAGCAGCTCGGCATAGTAGTAGGACATGGTGTAGAAAGGTCTGAACACGGCGAGGTCGCGTTGATACTGCTCTTCGGCATCTTCATGTGAGAAGCCTAGGCTCTCGTAGAACTGTACGCGCGTGGCAGGAATTTCCTCGCCATAGACATTTTCGATGTTCGTGGTGCGTTTCAGATTTTCGTCGTGGTTGGCAAGTACCACACCGTCTTTTGTGCACTGCATGTCGCTCTCCAGGTAATCAGCGCCCATCTCACGGGCCCAGCGCCATGAGGCTTCGGTCTCTTCCGGAGTCCAGAATGTAGAGCCACGGTGGGCTATTACCGCATAGAGAGGAACATAATCGCGTACGGCTGCAGCCTCATTGCTGAGCACCTGCACGTCGATTTTCTTAGCGTCCGCCTTGGCATTGGTGAACTGCTGTTCGTCCGAACAGGAGGTGGCGGCTGCAAGCACACTGAGGCAAAGCAGCCCTAAATGGATTATAGTCTTGTTCATAATATAAGGTTTGGGTTAAACAAAGTGGGGTTTATAATTAGTGCTTCTTTTTCGCTAGATATTGTTCCTTATGGTAGGTAAGGCTCATGAAGAAGATAGCCATCAGACAGGCGATGAGGAGCAGGACGAACGTGAAGTCCCATCCCATGTGCTGGGCCACCTGGCCGATAACGATATTTGCCAGCAGTGCCGTGCCGAGGACGTAACCCATGAAACCGGTCAGTCCGGCAGCCGTACCGGCCACATTCTTCGGGGCCAGGTCGAGGGCCTGTACGCCAATCAGCATCACAGGACCATAGATAAGGAATCCGATGGCGATAAGACAGCCGATGACGATGTTCACGTTGTCGAGATTGAGCCAGTAGATGACGATGGCGATGGCGACGAGCGACATGAAGAGTATTGTTGGGATAGCACGCCGGCCATTGAACACCCGGTCGGAGAGCCAGCCGCAGAAGATAGTGCCGGGGATGGCAGCCATCTCATAGGCGAAGTAAGCCCATCCGGCACTCTTCAGGTCAATACCTTTGTCGGTGAGGATAGTAGGAGCCCAGTCGAGACAGCCATAGCGGACCATATAGACGAAGGCGTTGGCGAAGGCGATGTACCAAAGGAAACGGTTGGAAAGAACCGTGCGGAAGATCTCTTTTGTAGAGAGCACTTCCTCGGCTTTGGCATTGTAATTGTCGGCAGCGTGCCCGCTCCATTTTTCAATCGGTGGCAACCCGCATGATTGGGGTGTGTCGCGGATAAGACAGTAGGCTAGGATGGCTATCAGACAAGCCATTGCTGATGGGAAGGCATAGGTGCCGATGAGGAAGTACATCTGCTCGTTGGTTCCATAGAACCATGACCCGAACCAGATGGCGCCATAGACAGCCATCGGTCCCACGAGGGCGCCTCCGACATTGTGGGCACAGTTCCAAAACGACATCCATGTGCCGCGCTCTTTAATGGAGAACCAATGAGTCATTACGCGACCGCAGGGAGGCCAGCCCATGCCGTTGAACCATCCGACAAGGAAGTTGAGCACCCCCATGAGGATGATGGCGGCCATCTTATGCTCTGCGCCGATGAACTGCACTGGCACAATCATGAAGAACATAGAGACGGCTGTGAGGAACAGGCCTAGCGGCAGAAAGGCGCGGGCATTGCTGCGGTCGGAGACCGATGCCATGATGAATTTGGAGAAGCCGTAGGCAATGGCGTTCATAGAGAGCACCACGCCTAATTCTCCCTTCTCGAAACCAAGGGGCTCGAGCATCGGTATGGCCATGGAGAAGTTTTTACGGACGATGTAAAAACCTGCATAGCCGATAAATATACCGATGAATACTTGCCAGCGTAGCCGCCGGTAACGTGCGTCGGCTTCTGGTCCTGTCTGTTCTGCTTTAGCGGCAGGAGGTTGGAGAAATTTCCACATGTGATTGTTTAGGTTTTAGTGACAAAGTCACGGGTTAATACTTATTTTTATTGATATATTGTCAGAGGGAATCTGTTGAATTCATGAAAGGTTGTCGATTAAACTCACTCCTACGCTTGTCAAATGGCTATTCTGTAGAATGACACATCCTTTAACCCTTTGATGCTGAATTAGAACCAGAGGGCTTTGAGGATATGGTGTTGGATAGGAAGTGATGGTAAGTGGCTAAGAGATATGTTGATAGCAGAATGGAGTGAATAGGAGAGTGTGTCGGGTTATAGCAGTGGTGATGATGTTTTTAGAGATGTTGTGTGGCCGGGATCACTCCCGGCACACAACGGTTATAGAAAAGGATCTTGTCAGGTTGTTCTATTGATTGAGCTGTTTTGTGGCCTCTACGTCGAGTGCTTCTGCGAGGGTGGAGATAGGATTCTTTACGGTATATCCGGTCGACATCTCTATCTGCCATTTACAGGTCTCGCAGTCGCAGCTGACAAAGTCAGGATTGAGTTCTTTGATCTCATTGAAGAGCGGTGTGCCAATAGTTTGAGAACGTTTATAGTTCTCTTTCTTGAAACCATAGGTACCGGCAATACCGCAACAGCAATCGCCAAGCATGGTAAGCTCTACGCCGGGTATCATTTTGAGCAGAGAGGTCGAGTAGACCGCCCAACCCATGCGGGCCATGTGGCAGGCCGTATGATAAGCCAGTTTCTGGTGGAAGTCTTTACGGAACGCGAGCTTCAGATGCCCTGCCTCGATCTGCTGGTAGAGCCAGCGCGTGGCGAGCATGATGGAGTTGCGTACGTTGCCGTTCTCGATGTTCAGTAGATGAGGATATTCGTCACGGATGGTGAACGTACAGGTGCTGCTTGTCGTCAGTACGGGTTCGCCCCGATTGACAGCTTCTTCCATGATATCGATGTTGTGCTTTCCTTGTTTTGTCGCTTGTTTGTACAGACCGTTAGCGATCATGGCTACACCGCAGCATTTCTCGTGATCAAGCAGCCGTACGCCGATGCCGCATGCGTTGAGGATCTTCAGAAGATCGCGGGAGAGCTGCGGGAAGTTGTAGTTAGCGTAGCAGCCGTGGAAATAGCTGACATGTTTCGGATAGGCTTCCTGCTCCTCGGCGTGCTTCTTATACCATTGCTCGAAGGTCTGGAGAGAATAGGCGGGGAAGGTACGGTGCTTGTCGATCTTCATGACGCCGTCCATCACAGCTTTCACGGGTTTCAGGCCTAAAGCAAAGTTGGTGATAGGTGCGAAGGTGTGGGCCAGCGTGCCAACGAGATCCGTGGATGCCAGCATGGTATCGCGCAATGACGGTTTGTGCTCGCTATATTTGATGCGTGCGGCCTGGATGATGTCGCCGATGGCAACGTGCTCGGGACATGCTACTTCGCAACGCTTGCAGTTGAGACACATTTTCAGTGCTTCGTTGAAGAATTCGGGATCCTTCAGACGGTAGCGCTCGTTGTCAGGACCGCTCTGCTTGGGTCCTGGATAAGTCGGCTCCACGGCTGAGACGGGACAATAGACCGTACAGATGGAGCATTTGAGGCATTGCTCAAAATTGTAGGGGCTTTGGGCCCGTGTCTGTATTTCTTCTGCCATGACTTTCTACTTTAAAATGTTGTGGGCTGCCTGCAGTCCGGTAAGTAAGGCTACGCCTTCTGCGTCGGCCTGACGGATAGGGTCATTACCGCTGAGGATGGCTCCTGCCGCATAGAGGTTGCTGATCGTATGCCCGTCTTTGCTGACGTGGAGCTGATCATCGGTCTTTACTCCAAAACGCATATAGGGTTGGTCGTCAAAGACATAGTCGGCAGTCCAGTCGCTACGCTTTTCTGCGACATTCACATCAAGGCCGAATATGGGTTCGGTGATACCGGTATAGTCACTTCTCAGTCCGCGGCTTTGGAATGATCCTGTTGCTAGGATGAAGTTTTCTGCTTCTAGTTTCTCTTCTACGAGGCGGTCGGTCTTGACATAAGCGAGGTGGCCGTTGTTCAATTGGCCGTCTGTTACGGTATGGTTGGTCAGCAAGGTACCGCCGAGCTTGACGAAATGGCGACGCAGATGGTTCTGCAGGCATACGCCGGGCACGGATGGTGGCATTGTGGCAAAGATGGCTAAGGGGTGTTTTACCTGCCTTTTCAGTTGGGCGGTCATCATCGGGTCTTCAAGTCCTAGGACGGCAGGAAGCAGTACTACCTCGCCTTTGGGGCTGAGATTGTTGAGTGCGTTGGCCAGACTGTTGAGCGCACCGGGACGGGCGAGGACCTTAGCCAGATTAGTGGCGCGCATCTCAGAAGGACTCAGACGGGCAGCACTGAGTTGTGGCGTGGAGATGCTGACACGCTCCACCTTGACACCGGTTTTGGTGATATTGTCAATGAGGAATGTGAGCGGAGCATCGAGAAATCCGATAATATCGACAACGGTAACGCTTTTCCAAGGCAGTCGGTCGCCTTCTTTGCATGTAACCATCCCTTCGGTAGTGAGCCATGTGGGTTTTGTCAGTCCGATGGGGGTAAGGCGCCATTGGTTATGGTTGGCTTCGCCCGTCATAGGATAACCGGCTTCTTTCAGGAGTGCAGCGGCTTCGATGGCTTTTGCCTCCACATCATTGACGCGGTGATAGGGATGTGTCTCCGGCAATTCGGCGATAGCTTGCAACGGTTGCTCTACGGCATTGCCTTTCACGTCATATCCTAGCAGATCGATCGACCCTCCGTTGAAGTGAAGAGTACTTTCTCCCGCTGTGATGATGGCAACCTGTTGTCCGGCCTTCCTGAGTGTGATGCCGGCAGCGAGAGCGCTGAGGCCTCCGCCTATGATAATGGTATTGAACTTCATATTGCTACCTCCTTTTCACCTTTGAGTTGATCCAGTCCGCAGAGCCCTGCATAGATGGATGATGTGAGTTGTGCTTCAGCCAGGGTGTCTCCCCAGGCTACGGGTTGCATGCCTTTCCATCGTTCTGCTACGAAGGCGGCGAGGTCGCGCTGTGCCTTTTCGGGTGTCAGGCCAGATACCTGGCAGAGTACATTGGCACCGCGGCAGGCACATAGCTCACCTTGACAGGTACCCATGCCTAGACGAGTGCGGCGTCGGAGATTAATGAGGTTGTGTACGTGGAGCTTTTCTGCGGCGAAACGAACCTCGCCGACGGTCACGTCCTCACACTCACATACCAAGGCGTCGTCAATGGGTTGTGCGTCTTTTATTTTTTTCGTCATGGTTCCATGACGTCCTATTTGGGCATAATGGCTGTACTCGTGGGCGCTGTGCGAGGTTCTTCCGCCTTCATGCTTGCTCTCCGATCCTGGCAGTGGCGTGGTGGCTGTCTCGCAGGGCTTGTTGATGCCCAGCTTTTTGCAGGCCAGGTCTGTGGCTTTCTCAGCCATCAAGCGGTAGGTCATCATCTTGCCGCCTGTGATCGTGATCATGCCTTCGAGACCATCGCGTGTGGCATGGTCGAGCAGTACGATGCCGCGGCTGATATTACGTCCTGTTGTATCACCATCGGCGGCTACGAGCGGGCGTACGCCGGCATAGGCACGGATGATACGGGTCGAGGCAAGTTGGGGCGCAAGCTTTTCGCCTTCCCGAATGAGAGTGTCTACCTCTTCCGGAGTCACTCTCAGGTGATCGCATTCCTCCAAGGGTACACGGTCACTGGTGGTTCCGATGACGCATACGGTATCATCGGGTACGAGAATATCTGCGTTGGCAGGCTTACGGCAACGATTGATCACCATATTGTTGACCCGGTGGCCGAAGATCAGCAGTGTGCCTTTGGATGGGAACATGCTGACGGTGATGCCGGCCATGGAGGCGATGGATTGTCCCCATACACCGGCGGCGTTAATGACGAGGCGGCAGTGTACCTCTTCTGTCTCTCCCGTATGGTTGTCACGGAGCTTCACGCCGATGATGCGGCCGTTCTGTTGTAGGAGTCCGATCACTTCATGGTAGGTGCGTATCTCCGCTCCGTGTCGGCGGGCGTCAATTATGTTGGCTGTCGTCAGCCGGAAAGGATCCACCGAGGCGTCAGGCACACGCACGGCACCAATGAGTGAGGGGTTGACGGCCGGTTCAATGCGGCGTGCTTCTTCGGGTGAGATCACCTCAGCACGGATGCCGGCTTTTGTACAGGCTTCAACAAATGTAGTCTGATAGTGGAGGTCATCCTCAGGGAGGGTAATGAAGAGGCCGTCAGTCTCATCCACGCAGTGGGCAGCGATGCGTCTCAGAGTCATGTTCTCTTTGATGCATTCGCGGGCCGATTCACCGTCGGTGACGGCATAGCGCGCACCGGAGTGAAGTAGCCCGTGGTTGCGGCCTGTCGCTCCGTTGGTCATGTCGTATTTCTCAACGAGCAGCACTTTCATGCCACGCATGGCACAATCACGTGCCGTACCGGCACCGGTAATGCCACCGCCGATGATCACAACATCGTATTCTTGCTGATTCAAGTTACCTTTCATAGTTACGGTTTTAGTTGGTCTTCGTTCCCTTTCCGAGGGACTTATAAAAGCAGATTTCTTACGTTGCAAAACGTAATGATTTGCTTTTCGTTACAAATATAGTAAGTTGTTAGGTATTGGCCACGCTTTATTAACATTATTTAGAAAATAGTTTTCGAAACGGAACAAAATGACTTGTGTTTCAACCGAAACGCGAGGATTCTTGTCGAAAGATAAGCGATTCGGAAGTGTATGCGTTTTGTTTGTGTTTCTATATGAACCTTCCAATTTAGGAAATCGTTTCAAAAAATCAAGATGGCTAGACTTGAAGGAAGAGTTGTGGAATGAGCTTATGTTGCTGTCAAGATTTCTTCATCATCAGAGAAACAATAGGTGGGCGTGGGGCGCATATGGAATGCAGGATTACTTTGATAGGATCATTATCGGCAGCCTTAGAAGTTACGAGACAATTACAAGGGGGATCATCCAGTTTTTCTTATATGTTAATCATTGGTAAAAAGGGTAGGCTAAGTGTGCTACATCAAAGATAATTCATTATTTTTGTATGTGTTATACTTTATGACTTATGACTAAGGAAGAAAGGGAATATGCCATACTCAACCAGTTGCAGATCCATGGTTCGGTATTGGTTACCGATTTATCATCCTTGTTGGAAGTATCGACTGTAACCATCCGCAAGGACCTGACAGAACTGGAGCGTGCAGGGAAACTTTACCGCAGCCACGGCAAGGCCATCCTCATCAATCCTTTCACTAACAATCGCACAGTGTCGGAGAAGGAGAAGCTCAACGCCGATCTGAAACTGCTTATTGGCAAAGAAGCTGCTAAACTGATTACTCCCAATGATTCGATTGTGATAGCCTCCGGTACGACGATTCACGCTTTGGCTCATAGCATTCATCCAGTGAGCAAGCTGACTGTCGTATCAGCGTCATTGCCTGCCTCAGTAGCGTTGGCTCAGAATCAGAATGTAGAGATCATTCAGTTGGGCGGCATGATGCGTCACAGCTCGGAATCGGTGATAGGCAATTATGCCGAGCAGTTTCTCAGCGAGTGCGCTTTTAGTAAATTGTTTCTCGGTGTCGACGGTATCGATTTTGATTATGGCCTTACAACGACAGATCTGCGCGAGGCAACGCTCAATCAGAAGATGATGACAGCTGCACAGAAGATTATAGTATTGGCTGACAGCTCAAAATTCGGACGTCGTGGGTTTGCCCGTATTTGCGACTTGGCTGATGTCGACGTGGTCATCACGGATTATAAGGTCAGTCAGAAAGACATCAATGCCCTTGAGGCACAAGGTATTGAGCTTATCATTGCCAAGCCCGATGAAGAAATATGAAACATAAATAAATAAACTATGAATACACCATCTGAATTTGACGATATTCGTCCATTTGACGCGGAAGAATTACCGGCGGTCTTTGATCGTCTGCTTAATAATAGACAGTTCCAGGCTGTATTGCGTTTCCTGTATCCCGGAGCCTCGCTTGAGGATATTGGTGCCCTGATGCGGCAATGTAAGAGCAGCATAGAGTTTCAGCGTAAGTTCTGCTATGGTTTTCTCAAGGATCTGGTCAGCCGGGCTGGTCGGGGGTGCGAGATGGATATTGCGGCGATCTCCAATAAGCGTAATTATACGTTCATGAGTAATCATCGTGATATAGTCCTTGATTCGGCACTGTTGGACATGCTTCTCTTGGATGCCGGTTTCGAGACGACTTGCGAGATAGCCATTGGTGACAACCTGCTGTCCTTGCCTTGGGTACTCGATATAGTACGTGTGAACAAGAGCTTTATCGTGCGTCGGGGATTGATGGTGAAGGACCGTCTGAAATCATCGATCACTCTCTCGCGTTATATGCACTATGCCATCCAGGAAAAGCATGAAAACCTGTGGATTGCCCAGCGGGAGGGACGTGCGAAAGATTCGGATGACCGTACGCAGAAGTCTGTGCTGAAAATGCTCGCCCTCGGCGGAGAAGGCTCTGTCATCGAGCGTCTGCAGGCATTGCATATCGTACCCTTGTCAATATCCTATCAGTTCGACCCCTGCGACTATCTGAAAGCTGCCGAGTTCCAGTCAAAGCGTGATGATCCCAACTGGCATAAGGGACCGATGGACGATGTTATCTCCATGCGGACGGGTATTATCGGTTTCAAGGGACATATACATTACCATGCCGCTTCTTGTATCGATGACTATCTGGAGACGCTGAAGGATCAGAAGATGAGCAATAACGACCTGCTGGAGCATGTCGCTACCTATATAGATCATCAGATTCATCTCAATTATCAGCTTTATCCAGAGAACTATATCGCCTTGGATGAGCTTCGCGGCACGCATGACTATGCTGACCATTATGACGATCACACCCGTGACGTGTTCAATCACTATCTGAGCCGTCATCTCCACAAGATCGAGTTGCCGAATCCCGACGAGGCTTTCCTTCGCGAGCGTCTGCTCACGATGTATGCCAATCCGGCGATCAACTATATCAAGGCGCACGAGGAAGAGAAGAAGGGATAAGCTTCTATACCTTATTATATATAGGCGATGTCCTTGTCAGCTCATCAGCACGAGGAATGTCGTCAAGATGGAAATGATATGGTGGGAAAGAGACGGAATCGGGCTCTATCCCACAAGAATGGCCATACGGAGTTTCACCAGGAACTTTCTGTATGGCTATTTTTTTAGGATCTCGGAGAGTCTCGGGAAGCAGGGGGCTTTGCGGGGTCAAGGTGGCACGCCTTGTTTGATGTTTGTAGTCCTATTGGTGTCGGTCGCAGGCAGTGGGTATTGGCAAGGGTCATGGTGGATCTGCCGGTTAGAGGAAGGGTCGTCGATAGGACCCTGTCATGATGGCGTACAGGTTCGCGGAAGACGCTGGGAAGGATAAAGGGACCTCTTTGGTGTTATCTTTTATTAAAATTCATATATTGTAGTGCGTCAAAGACGCTATTCTTGTCCTTCCAATAAATTTTCTGCTCAATTTTAATCTATTCGTAACACATGATATTAATTTTTTAAGTAATTTTGCAGATGTAAGTTAGGTTAAAACAACGTTAAATCGTAATTTGCCTTATAGGTATTAGAATTTATTTTCACTTTTAATCTCAAAAAACACAGTATGCGAAAACGATTAGGTATTCTATTCGCGTTGATGTTGTTCTTTACGACCACGATGCTGGCCCAGATGACAACGTCAGGAATCAATGGTAAGGTCATGGCCGGAGGCGAAGCAGCCATCGGTGCTACCGTTACCGCAGTGCATGAGCCTTCGGGAACCACCTACAACACGGTGACGAACGAAAACGGCCGTTACACGATCAATGGTATGCGTGTCGGTGGTCCTTACACGATCACGGTGAGCTACATCGGCTTCACGACGAACGTGACCAAGGATGTACGCCTTCAGCTGGCTGAGGCTTACAACCTGAACGTCAATCTTTCTGAGGACTCCAAGGAGCTGGGAGAGGTTGTCGTTTCTGCAAAGGCTACGAAGTTCACTGCAGAAAAGACCGGCGCCTCGACCAACATCAATCTGAATCAGTTGGAAAACATGCCTACGGTGAGCCGTTCTATTACCGACTTCACCCGTCTGTCTCCTTATGGTGGCAACGGTATGAGCTTTGCCGGTACCGACGGCCGTACTGCCAACTTCACGGTTGATGGTGCCAACTTCAACAACAACTTCGGTCTGAGCGACGGCCTGCCCGGTGGTGGTAACCCTATCTCTATCGATGCCATCGAGGAAATGCAGGTGGTGATCTCACCTTATGATGTTCGTCAGACTAACTTCATCGGTGGTGGTGTGAACGCCATCACAAAGTCGGGTACCAACACCTTCAAGGGTACCGCCTATATCTATCATCAGAATGAGAACATGCGCGGTGACGCCATTGACCGTGAGCAGATCCAGGGCGCGCGTGAGAAAGACCAGAAGACGACTTATGGTTTCACACTCGGAGGCCCGATCTTGAAGAATAAGCTATTCTTCTTCGTCAGTGGAGAAATGAGCAAGACTCCTACCGTCGTGAACCGCTGGCACGGATCAGAGGATGGTGTGGCTGATGCTGATAATTATGTCTCCCGTACTACCTTGGCCGACCTGGAGAAGGTATCTAATTTCGTTAAGGAGAAATATGGTTACGACACAGGCTCATGGACCAAATTCCCGGCTGATGAGAACAACTACAAGTTGCTGGCACGTTTGGACTGGAACATCACGAACATGCATCACCTGTCCTTCCGTTATAACTACACAAAGAACCGTGGCTGGAATAGTGTGAACGCTTCTTCTATGGACGGTGGTACGCGTGCTTCCTATTCACGTTTCTCTCAGATGTCGATGAGCTATGCCAATTCAATGTATGCAATGGATAATCTGGTCCATTCATTCTCTCTCGATCTGAACAGCCGCTTCTCGGATAATCTTTCCAACCAGTTCCTGGCCACTTATTCGAGCTTGGAGGATGTGCGTGCTACCAATTCTTCTGAATTCCCCTTCATCGACATCATGGATGGTACGGGTACCAATACTCCGTATATCTCTCTTGGTGAGGAGCTCTTCACACACAACAATGCCGTACGTAACAAGATCTGGAACATCAAGGATGATGTTACTTACTATGCCGGAAACCACAAAATCATGGTAGGAGCCAAGTTCGAGCATCAGATGGCTCTCAACTCTTATATGCGTAATGGTTCGGGTTACTACCGCTACTATTCTCTCGACGATTTCCTTAATGGAGCTGCTCCTGAGATCGTCAACCTGACCTACGGTTATGACGGTGAGACAGATCCTGCCGCTACCGTTCGTTTCAACACGCTGGGTATCTACGCTCAGGATGAGTGGTCGATCAATTCGCGCTTTAAGCTGACTTACGGTGTCCGCTTCGATGACATGTTCTTCAACAATGCCGACCTGATGACCAATAAGGCCATTTATGACCTTGACTACAATGGTCGTCATATCGACACCGGCAAGTGGCCCGGCTCTAATCTTACGATTGCTCCCCGTGTAGGCTTCGTATGGGATGTGCTGGGTAACAAGACCCTTAAGCTGCGCGGTGGTTCGGGTATCTTCCAGGGCCGTCTGCCGTTGGTATTCTTCACCAATATGCCGACCAACTCAGGTATGGTACAGTATCAGGCCATCATCAACGCTGCCAATGCTAAGGATAACGGCTTCTCGATGAACGACTTCGCCGGTGGTCTGGTAACCGACGAGAATGGTCACGCTACGATCAGTGCCCTTCAGAATAAGCTCTTCGGATTGGGCTATCCCCAGACGATCAAGCCAGAGGATGGTACTGTGCCTTCACAAATCTCTGCCGTGGATCCCGACTTCAAGATGCCTGAGGTATGGAAGACTTCTTTGGCTGTAGACTATGTTGTGCCTGTAGGCTTCCCGTTGACGGTTACTGCTGAGGGTATCTTCAACAAGACTATCTATGCTGCTACGATGCAGGACTGGTCAATCCCCGATGTAGGTGGTTTCGCCCGCTTCAATGGTGTTGACAACCGTCCTATCTTCCCCACAGGATACAATAAGGGTGTGGTACCTGCCTACGTGCTGTCCAACACCAGCAAGGGTTATGGTTGGAGCGCCAGCGTTTCTGTCAACGCTTCTCCCTCTAAGTATATCGACATCATGGCTGCCTATACGCACACCTGCTCTAAGGAGCTCACGGGTATGCCGGGTTCTAACGCTTCCTCAACGATCGCCTACCTCCCTTCTGTGGAAGGTCCTAACAACATCAAATTGCACAACTCGCAGTATGTGGAGCCCGACCGTGTGATCGCACAGATCACGGCACACGACAACAGCCACAACCACTTCAGCCTGATCTATGAGGGATGGCGTGGTACTTACAACTACACCTACATGCTTCAGAACGATATGAATGGTGACGGTCAGGCTTACGATCCTATCTATATTCCTACTGATGAGCAGGTGGCCAACAGCGAGTTCCGTTTCAAGACGACCGATGACCGCGACCGCTTCATGGACTACGTTCATAACAACAGTTATCTGAAGAATCATCAGGGCGAGTATGCTGAGGCTTACAGCGTATATTCTCCTTGGGTTCACCGCTTCGATTTTAGCTACAAGCACGACTTCACGGTGAATGCCGGTTCCACCAAGCACATGCTGACTCTCAGCTTCGATATCAAGAATGTGGGTAACCTCTTCAATTCTTCCTGGGGTGTAGCTAAGACGCTCAATCCGGCTATCGGTACGGAGGCCAAGATCCTGAAGTATGAGGGTGCTGACGCCGACGGCTATGCTGTATTCTCTACTCCTTCTGCTATCAGCGGATCAACCAAGACCTGGGAGGCTAACCACGCAATTGGTCAGTGCTGGTATATGTCTATCGGCATCAAGTACACATTCAATTAATTTTTAAATCAGAAGTATCATTATGAGACTGAAAAATATATTTTCCCTGCTTCTGCTGGGTGTCGTGGCTTTGTTGGCCAGTTGCTCGAGCGACGATGACATCACTGTGCTGAAGGATCTGCAGGTGTCGAAATCCTATGTGTCTATCCCTAAGGCCGGCGGTAGTGATACAATCACCATTAAGGCCAATAGTGATTGGAAACTGGAACATGCGCCTGAGTGGGTGACGCTGTCTGACTCTGTCGGCACTGCCGGCGTGACGGATGTGATATTCAAGGCCGATGCCTACAGCTATGGCCGTAGCTCTGATGCGATGACCATCACCTGCAACGGCCAGGTGCAGCACATCAATATCGTGCAGGGCGAGGTGACCATCACTGATGCTACCTGTGCTGAGGTGCTGGCCGGTCCGGACAACAAGACATATCAGGTGACCGGTACGGTGACCGCTATCTCCAATACCACTTACGGCAACCTCTACATCAACGACGGTACCGGTGTGGTTTATATCTATGGTACTCTCGATAAGACGGGTGCTGAGAAGAACTTCCTGAGCCTCGATATCGAGGAGGGCGACGAGATTACCGTTCAGGGTCCAAAGCAGACCTATAACGGTACGGTAGAGCTGGTAAACGTGACCGTAGTGAAGGTCAACAAGGGTATGATCAAGGTTGACTCGCTTTCTACGACGTCTATTCCCAAGGATGGCGGCAACGTGACCGTCTATGCGACGACAAAGGGATCCGGCGTGTCTTTCGACATCCCTGAGGATGCCAAGGGATGGCTCTCTCTCGTCTCAGTGAAGCAGGACGGCACTGCTGCCGAGTTGACCTTCAAGGCTGCGGCCAATGAGGGTGGTGCCCGCTCAACCACGCTGACACTGAGTACCGTTGCTGACGGTAAGACCTATTCCATGGAGACCAGCATCGAACAGGCCGGCGGTATTGCCGATGTGTCGGTAGCTGAGTTCAATAAGGCAGCCGACGGCAAAGACCAGTATCGTCTTAAGGGCGTGGCTACCAACGTCCAAAGCAACGGCAGCTTCACGCTGGCCGACTGGAGCGGTTCCACTACGGTTTACAAGAGCACCAATGGCGTAGCCAAGGGTGTCAAGAACGGTGACATCGTTACTGTTGTCGGCACACACGATACCTATAAGGGTACTGTAGAGCTGGTTGGTGGCGATGTTAAGGAGGTAGTGCCTACGACTACGATCTCTATCGCTGACTTTATGGGTCTTCCTGATAGTAAGGCCAATTATATGATCACGGGTAAGATTACGAAGATTGTGAAGGAACATTACGGCAATATCTATATCTCGGACGGCACGAACGAGGTATATCTCTATGGCCTCTATCCTGGTTATGGCGCAGAGGGTGACAACCGTTATGACTTCGTCACCAACAGTGGTCTTAAGGTGGGTGATGAGATTACCGTTATCGGTGCTCATCTTACATACAATGGAACCATTGAGATCCAGAATGCCATCTTCGTGAGCAAGAAATAATCTTGTCGGAAGGATAGCTGGTTCTTGAAACCCGATATATTGAAAAAAGAGGGTGGCAGATGTACTATCTGCCGCCCTCTTAGCGTTTATATGAAAAACACAATTAAGTTATGATTATCGATTTTGACAAGATTAAGGAAGCCCATGTTGATGGCTTCAAGGGCGGGAAGGGTCCGCTGGACACCCGCAATTACGTGGATGAGAAAGTACGTATCATGTATTCAACGTTGCGTCCGGGCTCTTCGTCGGGCGAGCATCTGCATGGAGAGAACTGTGAGGTGATCTATGTCGTCTCGGGCGAGCTCACCTTCCATTACGACGGACAGGAGGAAGTGTGTCGTGTCGGACAGGTGCATTATTGTCCTAAGGGCCATAAGCATTGGTTCGAGAATAAGACCGATCACGACTGTGTCTATTTTGCGGTCGTTGCGGAGCATCATTAATCTTTTCGGTTTTTTTTTGCTATTTTCCTTAAAATGATATATCTTTGTCACTAAAATTATTGTCATAAAGGAAAATACAGACATGGCGCAATCACATAATCATCTCGTCATCATGGCCGGAGGCGTGGGATCACGCTTCTGGCCGATGAGTACCAGCGACAAGCCCAAGCAGTTTATTGATGTGTTGGGTGTTGGCCGGACGCTCCTTCAGATGACCTACGACCGTTTCAAGACGATTTGCCCGCCTGAGAATGTGTGGGTAGTGACTAATGCGAAGTACACTGATCTGGTGAGGGAACAGTTGCCCGAGCTACCCGAGACGAATATCCTCAGGGAGCCGTGCCGCCGCAACACCTGTCCGTGTATTGCCTACGTCAGCTGGAGGATTAAGATGACGGATGCCAAGGCTAATGTCGTGGTGTCGCCCTCCGATCATCTTGTCACCGATACGGAGGAGTTTCGCCGTGTCATACAGTTGTCTCTGAAGTTTACGGGCGAGACCGACGCCATCGTCACGATAGGCATCAAGCCGTCGCGCCCCGAGACGGGATACGGCTATATCCAGGCTGATCTTTCCGCGCGTTCTCCGCGCAACAAGGAAGTCTTCCGTGTGGACGAGTTCCACGAGAAGCCGCGGCTGGAGGTAGCCATGCGCTACATCCGGGAGAGCAATTATTTCTGGAATGCCGGCATTTTCGTCTGGAGTGTGGAGACCATCGTCAATGCCCTCCGTGTCTATGTGCCTGCTATCAACAAGATCTTTGAGAGCATGAAGGACAAGATGGGGACACCGGAGGAGCAGGCACTCATCGACGAGCGCTATCCCGACTGTGAGAATATCTCCATCGACTATGCCGTGCTTGAGAAGGCTGTGGAGATCTTCACCGTACCGGCCGATTTCGGATGGAGCGATCTTGGCACATGGGGCAGCCTCCTCATGCAGACGGAGCGTGACATGTATGGTAACAGTCAGATTGGTTCTAACGTGAAGCTCTATGACTGTCACAACACCATCGTCCATGCCACTCAGGAGAAGAAAGTCATTGTGCAGGGACTCGACGATTATATCGTGGCTGAGCATGATGGCAAGCTCCTTGTCTGCTCCTTGTCGGAGGAACAGAAAATCAAGCAGTTCAGTGCGGACGAATAAGGCTCGGCCGGTCATGGGAGGCTCCATGGATTTTCTATTGTTGTCGAAAATCCAATGGTCTTGATATTGCAGCGAATGATCGGCTGGGGATAATTATAATTTTAGATATACAATGGCTAACAAAGTAGCTCTTATTACAGGAATAACAGGCCAGGACGGATCGTATCTGGCAGAGTTCCTGATCGGAAAGGGATATGAGGTGCACGGATTGCTCCGTCGCAGCTCCTCGTTCAACACCGGAAGGATCGAGCACCTCTACCTCGATGAGTGGGTGCGCGACATGCACCATAAGCGGCTCGTCAATCTGCATTGGGCGGATATGACCGACAGCTCCTCGTTGATAAGGATCATCAACGAGGTACAGCCCGACGAGATCTACAACCTCGCGGCTCAGAGCCACGTGAAGGTCAGCTTCGACGTGCCTGAGTATACTGCTGATGTCGTGGCCGTGGGCGTGCTCCGTTTGCTCGAGGCCGTGCGCATCTGTCATCTTGAGCATAAGTGCCGCATCTATCAGGCTTCCACATCCGAGCTCTTCGGCAAGGTGGAGGAGGTGCCTCAGAAGGAGACGACGCCGTTCCATCCCCGTTCACCCTACTCCGTGGCCAAGCTTTATGGCTTCTGGATCATGAAGAACTATAAGGAGGCTTACGGTATGTATTGCTGCAATGGAATCCTTTTCAATCATGAGAGTGAGCGCCGTGGCGAGAACTTCGTGACACGTAAGATCACGCTTGCCGCCAGCCGTATCGTTCAGGGCTATCAGGACAAGCTCTATCTCGGTAATCTGGATTCCCTGCGCGACTGGGGATATGCCAAGGACTATGTGGAGTGCATGTGGATGATCCTGCAGCAGCCCGAGCCGGACGACTATGTCATCGCTACGGGCGAATATCATACGGTGCGTGAGTTCTGTACCCTCGCTTTCCATCATGCCGGCATCGATCTGGAGTGGCAGGGTAAGGGACTGGATGAGAAGGGTGTCGACAAGAAGACGGGCAAGGTGCTCGTGGAGGTCGATCCTAAGTATTTCCGTCCTGCTGAGGTGGAACAGCTCCTCGGTGATCCGACAAAGGCGAAGACGGTGTTGGGATGGAATCCCCGCAAGACGTCTTTCGAGGACCTGGTGAGGATCATGGTCGACCACGACATGAAGTTCGTGAGGAAGCTCTATCTGAAGGCACAGATGCCCGAGTAGGCGGATCCGGGCCCGAAGGCCCGCCCCTGTCTGCCATGCGGCAGTTGCGGAAGAGGATCGACGAATGTCTCCGGCAGCGAGGAATCTTATCTTTCCGCACGGAGGCGGGGCATCTGCAAGATATGGGGGCTTGACCGGACAAGCGGAAGCGGTGGGCCGGTTAAGCTCCGATAAGGATAAAACGAAAGAGGAAACAATGATGTCATTATCAAAAAATGCAAGGATATATGTTGCCGGCCATCGTGGCCTGGTGGGATCGGCTATTTGGAACAACCTCAAGAGCAGGGGCTATTGCAATCTGATAGGGCGCACCCATGCGGAGTTGGATCTTACCGATCAACAGGCTGTAAAGAATTTCTTTGACAAGGAACGGCCGGATGCCGTCGTGCTGGCTGCCGCCTTTGTAGGCGGCATCATGGCCAACTCCCTTTACAGGGCCGACTTCATCATGCAGAATATGAAGATGCAGTGCAATGTCATCGAGCAGAGCTACAAGCATCAGGTCAAGAAGCTTCTCTTCCTGGGAAGCACTTGCATCTATCCGAAGAATGCGCCCCAGCCAATGAAGGAGGACGCATTGCTGACCTCCCCGCTGGAATATACCAATGAGGAATATGCCATTGCGAAGATAGCCGGACTGAAGATGTGTGAGAGCTATAACCTGCAGTATGGAACCAACTATATCGCCGTGATGCCCACCAATCTATATGGCCCCAATGACAACTTCCATCTGGAGAACTCGCATGTGCTCCCTGCCATGATGCGCAAGATCTATCTCGCACGCCTCGTACATGAGAACAACTGGCAGGCCATACGTAATGACATGGACAAACGCCCGGTCAATCCTACAGATAGGCTCCGTGCCGTCATCGGTGAGGGAAATGTCGATGGGAACAATGATCAGGATCGCATCCTGAAGGCTCTCGCTTTTTATGGCATCGAGGATAATAAGGTGACACTGTGGGGTGATGGAAGTCCATTGCGCGAGTTCCTTTGGAGTGAGGACATGGCGGACGCTTCCGTTCACGTGTTGCTTCATGTGGACTTCAAGGATATCATCGGCATCGAGAAATATTCGAGTGTATTCTATGGCGCACGGACTGACGGCCCTGTCAACCGCAACAATTCCGAAGGCCGTGGAGGTGCTATCCCCTCCTTGGGTGAGATCCGTAACTGTCATATCAATGTCGGTACAGGCAAGGAACTTACTATTAAGGCTCTTTCTGAGCTGGTGGTGAAGACCGTCGGCTTCACGGGAGAGGTCGTTTGGGATAAGACGAAGCCCAATGGGACACCGCGTAAGCTGATTGATGTGACGAAACTCCATGATCTCGGCTGGCGTCATAAGGTGGAGATTGAGGATGGTGTGGAGAAGCTCTACAGGTGGTATCAGGACAGCCTCAGATAGTCTCTATCGGGCAGGAAGGCTGTTTGTTCCGCACGAAGGGTGGATGAATGACGAATGATTAATGAATGAGAACGATATGAAGAAGAATAAGATAATGAGCTTGCTCGCGGTGGCGTTACTGGGAATGTCTTCATTGACGGTTGCTGCCCAAGCGCCTCAGGATGCCGACAGCAAGTATGCTGTCGATCTGGTCCAGGTGGGGACGATGGCCCCTGCCTTGAAGTTGAAGACCATTGACGGTAAGGATTTCGACCTCGTCGATCTGAGAGGCCATTATGTGGTGCTCGATTTCTGGGCATCATGGTGCCCAGATTGCCGTCGTGACATACCTGAGGTGAAGCGAATGGTGGCGACCTTTGAGCCTCGGGGCGTGAAGTTCGTTGGCGTCAGCTTCGACACCAATGCGGAGGCATGGGAGAAGGTCGTACGGAAGAATGAGCTTACCTATACTCAGGTGTCTGAGTTGAGGAAGATGCGCGAGAGCGTGACGGCCAAGACCTGGGGCGTGAACTGGATCCCTTCGATGGTGCTTGTCGATCCGCAGGGCAAGGTAGTACTGAGCACGGTGCTGTCGCAAAAGATGGAGAAGAAGCTCACCGAGCTGTTCCCCGCACCCAAGTCACAGGACGAGAGCGGACATTAGGACACTGAGGACGGGGCGGACGTCTGTCGGCTTCGTCCTGCAAGGAAGTCACTGCCGGAGCGAATGGCGCTCTAGTGGATCTTATGTGTCTGCAAAAAATGTACCTGGCAGCAAGTACGGATGCACCTGGCAGCAAGAGGCAAGTCACCTATCTCGCTTCAATCGAGGTCAAGGCTTCCTTGGATGGGACTCCCCCATCGCTCTTGGAAGTCAAGGGCGGACCGGGATTAGCGGACCGCAGTTCGGGGCATTGGTTGGCTTCAGCCTGCTCGTGATAGGGTCAGGAGGGACGTCTCCCGTTGATGTCAGGTGTCATTCCGCATTTCCATCCCTGATCGGCCGTGAGGAGCGAGGGATTCTGACAAGCCCGAAAGGAATCCAGGCAAGTGGTCTCGGTCTTTGGTGGTCAGGCAGATTCCGTACGAAAAATGGTGAAATAGAAAATATTAAGGATATTTTGTTGCAGATTAAAAGAAATTTCTGTAACTTTGTGCCCAAATTAATATAACATGGCAAACAACCGATTAGACGCATTAGACAAAAAGATTCTGCAGCTCATCGCCAATGATGCGCGTATCCCCTTTTTGGAGGTTGCGCGCGCCTGCGATGTGAGTGGAGCTGCCATCCATCAGCGCATTCAGAAGCTGACTGCTCAGGGTGTGCTCAAAGGTTCACAGTTTATTATCGATCCGGAGAAGATTGGATACGAGACTTGTGCTTATGTAGGTCTTTATCTGAAAGATCCGGGAGATTTTGATGAGGTGGTGGAAAAGCTGCGTCGAATTCCTGAGGTGACCGAGTGTCACTATACCACGGGAGGCTATGATATGTTCATTAAGATCTATGCCCGCAACAACCATCATCTGCTCAATGTCATTCACGACAAGTTGCAGCCCTTGGGGTTGTCGCGTAGTGAGACGATCGTCAGCTTCAATGCAGTCATTGATCGTCAGTTGCCTGTTGCGGAGCTGACGGCCGACAATGCTGGTGAGCAGCCTGTCGAGGAGCCCGAAGCGCCGGCAGCAGTAGAGGAATGACCGCTTGTTGTGCGGGACTGTTCCTTTGACCAGAAGGAGAAGTTACGATAAGCAACATGAGGGAAAGGGCTTTCCGAAGGGTTTATGGAAGCACCCTCGCTTGTTCTGTGTTAAGTACATAGACTTAAGGTATTAAGGATGTTTTCTGTGATATTCCATAAAGGAGAAGCCAATATGCTTCTCCTTTTTTGTTGTTTCCCATTCGTTCCAGTTGACTTGAGGAAAGAAGGCGTCCGCTTTCTCGGCGGCCTTGTCCACAAGGGTGAGATAGAGATGCGTTGCCCGCGGCAGGGCCTCCCTGTAGACGCTCTCGCCACCGATGACGAAGACCTCTTCCTCGTCTCTCCCTTGCAGATGATGCAGGGCCTCTGTGAGGGACGGGAAGACGCGGCAGCCTTCTATGGTCGTACGGGTATGGCTTAGTACGATGTTCTCCCGTCCGGGTAAGGCACCGTGTGGAAGTGAGTCATAGGTCTTGCGCCCCATGATGATGGGGTGGCCGAGGGTGATCTCCCGGAAATGGTGGAGATCTTCGGGCAGATGCCAGAGCAGACGGTTCTGATAGCCTATGGCACCGTTGCGGTCGAGGCAGGCAATGAGTGAGAGTTTCATTCCTTGATGATTTCTACGGGTTGTTCGGGCAGATGGGTACTTTTGATGCGCCATTCCATCGGATAGAGATTGTTGGCACGGTTGCCCATGTTCTTTTCCAGTCCGAGCGGATGGCCATGGTAGCAGACTACGACATATCCTTTTGGAGTAGTGTCCGGCAGTCTGACAGCCTCCCGGCGCAGATAGGACAGCGCGTCCTGATAGTCAAGCTCCACACGGGGAAAGGCTTCGGGCAGGAGGGCTGTGCTGAGGGCGAGGGCCGGAGAAGGCAGAATGTCACGTCCTTTAACCATACCCAATGGTACCCCGGCATGCAGGATATGCAACCGATTGGCGGCAATGTCGTATAGGGGCAGCCATGAGGATGGTATGGCACGGTAGACATCCGCATCGGTGCGGACAGCATAAGTACCGCAATTGTATAATTTTGTTAACAGGCTGCCCGGATTTGCCTTAACGGCCTTATTGTCAGTCGCTTTGCTACGCTTCTGGGACCTTCCCTTTTTGTCTCCCTTTTGCTGTCCGGCAGCCATCTGTCGAAGTACGTTCGATTGCTCGCCGGGCTTGCGAAGTATGGCCATGAAAAGTCCTTCACCCCGTGTCTCTCCGGGAATGAAGCGGAAGATGTATCGACCGTCCGGCACGGTGGGAGGGAGGGACTGTCCTTGGTCGGAGGCTGCCGTTGCCATGTCGGAGGGTGAGGCTGCCGTAGCAGGAAGCCGGGGGGTCAGTTCCTCGGCGATGCCCCATTCTTCAGGGATCTTGATGGGTTGTGGCTCTGCTCCAAGGTGTGTGCAGATCCATCCGACATTTTCCTCGTCTTCATGAAGGTTGATCGTACAGGTGGAGTAGATCAGCAGTCCTCCCGGACGGAGACATTTCCAGGCCTGTTCCACGATTTCGCGTTGGAGGGCCGTACATTCCTTGACATGCTGTGCGCTCCATTCCTTGACAGCATTGGGATCTTTGCGGAACATTCCTTCTCCGGAACAAGGCACGTCGGTCAGGATTACGTCAAAGAGCAGTCCGCTCTTGGCATAGTCCTGTGGATAGTTGCGTGTCACCATTGTATTGGGAGATCCCCATTTCTGGATGTTCTCCGTGAGAATGCTGGCGCGAGTGGCAATGGGCTCGTTGCTCACCACGAGGCTACCCTCGGGCAGGACGCTCAGGGCAGCTGTCGACTTTCCGCTGGGTGCGGAGCAGAGGTCGAGCATCGCCGCAGGCTCGTGTACGAGCTGGCGGAGTACCTCGCAGACAAACATGGATGAGGCCTCCTGTACATAGTACACACCTGCATGAAGCAGAGGATCGAACGTGAAGGCCGGCCGGGAGGCTAGATAGAAGCCGGTAGCACACCAGGGCACCCGGTCGTTCGGGCTGGTGACGCTTTTCTGCTTGGACGTGTTGAGACGGAGGGAGACCGGTGGCTCCGTTGCGAGGGCAGCCACGAGGTGGTCGTATCGGGAAGGACCCAGGAGGGTACGGGTGTATTCTTCGAAGTCTTTGGGAAGTGTCATTCTTGTCTGTTTGGTTAAAGGATGCGTAGCAAGGCGGCTCGCCCCAGGGCAGAGGCCGTGATGCAGGAGAAAAGCCAGTATTTGAGGGTGAACCGGTGGTGGGGAAGGGGGAATAGGCTTTCGTCTCTCAGGAAGTCCACGGCGTCTTGAAGCCGCTGCGGAGAATGGGTGAGTCGCATGACATTATAGAGATGATCCATGGACAACTGACAGAGGCGCCGGTATAGTGCCTCGCGCCGTTTCCCTTTTTCTAAGGTTCTGCGACAGTTAAGATGATGTATGACATGCTCAATGTCTTGGAGAGCCTTCTCTTTCTTTTCTTTACTTTTCTGGTGCATGATCGATCCGTCATGTTGCCGGTAAATGTAGGCGACGGCTGTCGTTTCGACGAGCCGCTGTGCGTTGAGCAGGAGTAGGGGGGTAAACTCTTCATCTTCCCGGATGAGGTGGGGAGTGAATCGTAGGTCGCCAAGCAGCTCACGCCGGAAGAGATAGCAGCATGCGGAGGCTCGCATGTTGTGTCGGCATAGCCATTCGGGACCGCTGACGGCGTTCGCATCGTAATGGGAGACGGCGTTCGCTTTGGAGAGACGGCCGTTGGAGTGGTTGTGGGGGGCTTGCTTGCCGGTGTGGAGACGGCTGCCGTGAGAACAATAAGGACAGGTAGGGTGGTTGGAAGAAGGATCTTGGCTTTTCCGGAAGTGGAAAAGTATCAGGTCGCCCTTGTCGCGTCGGGCCAGGTCGATGATGTGGTCGTAGGCCGCGGGCTCCAGCTGGTCGTCAGCGTCTACGAATTGGATGAAGCGTCCCCGTGCCTTCTCAAGGCCGGTATTGCGGGCGGCTGATAGTCCGTTGTGAGGTTGGTGGAGATAGACTATCTGGATGTGATGGCGGGGCCCCGTTCCTTTCCGTGGGCAGGTCGGCGCGTCGTCGAAAGGATGGGCTGTCGTGCCGGCCGATTCCTTGCCTCTTGATGCCCCTTGTAAGGCTTCGCCGTCCTTCGTATCTGGTTCGTCGGATGGAAGGCGTGTACAAGTCTCGGATGGAAGGGTTTGTGTATCAAGTGGTTGGCGCTCGGTGGCTTGTGCCTCTTGTCCTGCAGGATGGTGGAAGGTCGCCATCGGGGCGTCCTCATTGCCGTCATCCACGACGATGATCTCGCGTTCCGCATCCGACAGGCGTAATTGTAGGATGCTGTCAATGCAATGTTGGAGCATTTCCGTGGAGACGTTCCAGACAGGAATGATGAATGAGATCAGCGGCCGTTCTTGCGATGGAAGCGATGTGCGAGCTTGTTGACTTGGCATAAGCCTTTCAGTCCGATTAAGTGTTTAAGTCTCAGTTTGGTAGTGTTGTTGTAGGGCCTGTCGGGCAGGTGGGGCACGACCCCGGTGTTCTCGTACACGTCAAGTGCGATGTTAAGCACGTGGGCATAATATTCCGCGTTGCATATCTTGGGGATGATGCGCAGGTGGTTGTCCAGTAGCTGACGGAGGGCCTCGCCGTCCGCTTTGGCGGTGATGCCTGTAGGATTGTCATAGTAGAGATAGAGCCCGACGCTTATCGTTGCCCATAGGTGGCAGCGGCTGAGCAGCTGGGGCAGCATGGCGACATCTTCAAACTTTTCGCCTTTAGGGAAGGCAAGTCCCTTGAAAATTTCCGTCCTGTAGATTTTATTCCAGGCATAGGAATGTTGGTAAGCATGCCCTTCCAACCAATAATCCTCTATGCTTTTGTATTCACGGCGGGGAAATTGCAGGAGATGTTGTCTTCGGATGTTGCCGTAGTGCTCGTAGACAGGGTATTCTACGAAGTCGTAGTCAGGATGTACGTTGATGACCTCCATGACGGCCTGAAGCGTGTCCTTGCCCAGGGCATCATCGCTGTCGATAAAGGTGACATACTCGCCATGCGCCTTGTGCAGTCCGTAGTTGCGTGCCTGGCTGAGTCCTTCATTTTTTTGCAGGGTGAGCATCTGCACACGGTGATCGCGTTGGCAATATTCCTCCATAAGGGCATGGGTCCCGTCGGTCGATGCGTCATCGACGAGGATGACCTGCACGTCGCGGAACGACTGGCTCAGCACGGAGTCGAGGCAACGCCTGAGCGTTGCCTCGGCTTGATAGGCGGGTATGATGATGGAGAGTCTCATCTCGGCAATTAGCAGTGTTTGCGCGAGAAGATGCTCATGTTGTCAGAAGGCTTGAATACGATCTTGTCGTGCTCTTCGATGGTGATCTTTTCCTTCGTCTGTGGATTGATGCCCTGACGGGCGGGAACGGTCTTGCGCTGGAAGCGTCCGAAATCGGGCAAGGCGATCTCGCCGTCGCCTTCGGTCAGGTTGTCAGCAATAGCTCCGAGAACAGCGTTTACGAATTTCGAAGCGTCATTTTTTGAAGTTTCCGTGTTGGCAGCTACTGCTGCAATGAGTTGTGTCTTGTTCATAACTAAATTCTATACTCTATTTTTTATTTATGTATTAATTTTGTATGATGAGTAATGCAAGCGTCTTCTCGGGGAAAGGCCTGGTGACGTGGAGGTCGTGGGCAAGGCAGCATCCTCCTCGCCGTCCCTGTCATTGGTACATGGTGACCATGTCCGTCGTCTTCAGGTCGTTGGCCTTGTTGACGAACGGCAAGAACCGTTGTGCCCATAGCAGGTGGTCGCGGTAGTACTGCTCATAGTGCTTCCCGGTGGGTAGCAGGCTGTTGGTCTTTACCCATCCGTAGCAGTGGATGAATTCTCCATTGCCGATGTAGAGTCCTACGTGCTTGATGACGACACCGTCTTCCTTGTCCGTGTCCTTGTCTCCGAAGACGAGCAGGTCGCCCGCGTTGAGGTTGCCTAGGGAGGCGACGGAGAAGATGCGGACGCCCATCTTGGCCTGTTGTGCCATGTCGCGTGGCGCCAGGATGTCGTGTTGGAAGAGGACGGTACGGATCAGGCCGTCGGCGTCTACCCCCTTCGTGCTTGTGCCACCGGCCATGTCGGGTATGCCCATGAGCTTTTGTGCCGTGTTGATGATACTCGCTGGTGTGTGTGTTATACGCTCACGCCAGCTGGACAGTTCTTCACTGTCTGCGCGACGGATAAATCCTTGCCGGCCATCGGGATATTCCACATAGAAATAACGATCCCGGCAGCTTACCAGCTTGAGACGGTCGCCTGCGACAACATCGCTGACAGTTTGCGCCTTGGCAGATGGCAACTGATAGACGAAGGCGTATGTCGCTGTGACCACCACCTGGCGTTGGCGATTCCACGTACTGAGCTCGTCGCGTGTGACCTCTTTCAAGGCTGAGGGGTGTACCCATGCCGTGAGGTGGTCGGGGGCTTCCACCTCCCACCACGTCGTTGATTTCTGCAGTATGCGCAAGGGTGTCCCAAGCAATGCCTGGGAGCGTCCTATGGCTGTATAGCTGCCACTTTGTCGAAGGTTGCAAACGGAAACGTTTACAACACACCAGTCTGTGGTCAAAACATTAGTGCTGTCTGTGTGGGGACACTCTTCGGCGATCGCTTGCAATCCTCTAGTGGTAATGGCGTCGTCTTTCAGTACATCTCTATGGGTTTCCATCTCTCACATCTTTAAATCATTGTTCTCACTGCAAATATAATCATATTTTTGATGGTGTGTATGCCGTGATTTTAGTTTTATGTTTTTTTAAATTGTATTGATTATTAAATGTTTCCATAATTTGCTTGTGTGTTAATAGCCATTAATATCGCTCCTCGTTTTTGATTCACTAATGTCTCTCGACAGCCTTGGATTGATAAGAGGACGCTCCTGTCGGCCATTTGTCGAAAAAACGACCGGAAGGGCGGTCGAATGTGCCCGTGATTGGGACGGATCCGACGGCATTTGAATGAGGCGGCGTGGGTCCTATGAGCATGCTTTCTGGCATGTCGATGGGCTTATGGAATGGTGATGGTGCCTGGTGCGGCCAAGGGCTCTTTGCGGCTTTCCCGCGGATGCCGTGAGGAACATGCCTCCTGCCTCTTTCTAATGTCGGTCCTATGTCCTAACCTTCTCGGACTTGTGCCCTGACGGGATCAGTCCGTCCTTGGGGATCCGGCTTGCGTAAGACGTCGATATATGTAAATGAAAATGGTATGATTTATGTCGCCGATTTCATTGGGGGCAATGCTTTTTTCTGCTTCCTGTTTCCTTCGCCCTACGGTGGAAACGGCGTTGGAGGATATGGCAGGAAGCCGCTTCCATCAGCCCTTGAAGGGCAACATGGCTTCAGGGCGCCCTATTATATATCAAGGGCCTTTGGTCATATGATCTTGAGTCTCTGACTATTTTATGTTCCTTACAACATGGCCAAGAATCCGCTTGGATGCAGGAATCGGCATCGTCTTGAATGCAGGAACCGGCACCGCCCTTGGTGATGGAGTGGGGACGTGATGCCCGACGTGCACGAAGTCTCTACTTCCGGCTCCTGGTCTGCCCGTCGTTGCGACGTGGACGACCGGGAGCTTCTCGAGGATGTCAAGAATCATTCCTCCCTTTTTTAATGGTGCGCTATCGTCAGGATGCGTAGGATGCCCGTATGGGACGGCGGCGCCCGACCATTCTACGACAGGCGCCTCGGTAGGGTCATACGGTATGGTCTGTCTTCTCGCAAGTCCTCGTCCGGCAGGCGTCCCAAGCTGTATGCTTCGTGGGATCATTCGGGATCCCGACTCCTGGCTCCGGTCGGTCGTCAGGTCGCAGGCAGTTGCTGGGGGGCTTGTCCGCCGTCTTCTGGCGTCCGATGCTCCTTCACCTCTTGATTTCCTTTGGAATACGTGCGGATGAATGTGATTTTTGTTCTGCATGCAGGTGGACATTCAAAAAAATCGACTAATTTTCAATAATTAATGATACTTTTTGTTACCTTTGCACATAATTAAAAAGATACGATATAAATTTTAAGTTAAGATATGGGATTTCTCTCCAAAATATTCTCTCGTAAAGGAAACGAGGAAAAGGTAGGCGGCATGCAGGACTACATGACGCTGATCCGTGTCTATTTCCAGTCGGCCATCGCTGCCGAGGTAGGTATCACCAACATGGCCATGCTTCCCGACATGCGTGTCTTCAAGGCGACTTTCCATGTTCCGACGCAGAACAATAAATTGGGCGTCGGCGAGAAGAGCCAATGCAAGAAGATGATGCGTGAGTTGTATAAGACCGACGACAGCTTCTTCAAGGAGATCGACCAGTCGATCCACAAGCACTGCCACAAGATGCAGGATGTGCAGGTATATATGTTGCAGTTCCAGAATTTCACGCAGGATCTGATGATGCTTGTCGGTAATCTGATGAAATTCAAATTGCGTCTCCCTTCCATGTTCCGTAAGGCACTCTATACGCTGACAGAGAAGACCGTGAACGACATCTTCACGAAAAATGATTTTAAGGATCCCGGTGTGATCAAGACGGTTCTCGGCATCCGCAAATACAACCAGCGCCTGGGCTTCTCACAGAAGTGGACCACCGACTTCGTCTTCCAGGTAGTGATGTTGGCTAAGAAGGAACCGCGTCCCGGAGAAGAAGAGGAAAAGAAATAAGGATAGAAAAAGTAACGCGTAAAAAATCAGGGTGGAAACTTGCTATTCTGAAGCAAAAACATTACTTTTGCAAAAATAAGTATCGTCATGGGCGACAAGGAGAAAACTATCAATACGTTTGCCACGCGAGTGCGTCAGATGATTCTCTCTTACCGGGAAGTGGTGAAAGAGAATGCCGATCTGTATGCCATGGTGAACGAGCGCGACGCCAAGATAGCCCATCTGGAGGCGGCGCTCTCTCAAGCCCGTAATGATTACAACACGTTGAAGATGGCCCGTATGGTTGAGATCTCTGACGGCGACATGGAAAATGCCAAGAAACGTCTCGCCAAGCTCATCCGCGACGTGGACAAATGCATCACGCTGCTCAGTGAAAAATAACAACGATGCAGAACGAAGAGGAAAAAATCAATATAAGGTTGCATATCTATGATACGGAAATTCCGGTAAGGGTGCCCCGTAATGAGGAGGCATTCTATCGTAGAGGAGGAACTCTCATCAATGAGCTCCTTAATGCTTATAATGCCAGTTTCAAAACGCACAAGAGCGATAAAGAGATCAATTATTATGTAATGATTGACCTGGCGTTGCGTCTTGAGAAGGAGCTTGACCGTAATGACACCAAGCCCTTTGTTGATGTCCTTTCCCAACTGACTGCTGAGATTGAGGAGACACTGAAGCAGTCGGAGAAGTAGGAAAGAATCAATCAACACAATAAGTATACTATTTATGATAGGAATAATAATTGCTGCGGTCGTAGCCCTCATTATTGGAGGGGTCGCCGGATATGCCGTTTTCCGGTATGTCGCTACCGGAAAATATAAGGAGTTGTTGGCTGCTGCCGAAAAGGAGGCCGAGGTGATCAAGGAAAAGAAGCTCCTGGAAGTGAAGGAGAAGTTCCTTAATAAGAAGAGCGAGCTGGAGAAGGAAGTGCAGCAGCGCAACCAGAAGATCCAACAGAGTGAGAACCGGCTCAAGCAGCGTGAGATATCGCTCAATCAGCGTCAGGAGGAGTTGGGCCGCCGCCGTCAGGAGGTGGAGCAGTATCAGCAGCGTATCGACAATGAGAAGAAGCTGCTGACTGTGAAGCAGGACGAGCTGAACAAGATGCAGGAGCAGGAGCGAGCCAAGTTGGAGGAACTCTCCGGACTGTCTGCCGATGAGGCCAAGGCACGTCTGGTGGAGAGCATGAAAGACAAGGCGAAGATGGATGCCGCCTCTTATGTGAATGAGATCATGGATGAGGCCAAGCTCAATGCGAACATGCAGGCTAAGAAGATTGTTATCCAGACCATTCAGCGTGTGGCTACAGAGACGGCCATCGAGAATTCGGTCAGCGTCTTTCATATTGACAATGATGAGGTGAAAGGCCGTATCATCGGTCGTGAAGGCCGCAACATCCGTGCCCTGGAGGCAGCGACAGGCGTGGAGATCGTGGTCGACGATACGCCGGAGGCCATTGTCATCTCTGCGTTCGATCCCGTCCGTCGTGAGGTAGCCCGCCTGGCATTGCATCAGCTGGTGGCCGACGGCCGCATCCATCCTGCCCGTATTGAGGAAGTGGTGGAGAAGGTGAAGAAGCAGCTTGACAACGAGATCGTCGAGACCGGTAAGCGTACGGCGATCGATCTGGGTATCCACGGCTTGCATCCCGAGCTGATCCGTATCATTGGTAAGATGAAATATCGCTCTTCCTATGGACAGAACCTCTTGCAGCACGCCCGTGAGACGGCCAACCTCTGTGCTGTCATGGCCAGCGAGCTGGGTCTCAATCCGAAGAAGGCTAAGCGTGCCGGCCTGTTGCACGACATTGGTAAGGTGCCCGACGAGGAGAGCGAGTTGCCCCACGCACTCTATGGTGGAAAGATCGCTGAGAAATATAAGGAGAAGCCCGATATCGTGAATGCCATCGCCGCCCACCACGATGAGGTGGAGATGCAGACGCTGCTCGCACCTATCGTACAGGTGTGCGATGCCATCTCGGGAGCGCGTCCC